>Ga0209075_1000279_pt1 | contig 48553 bp, 31 predicted proteins | sample Stecom2011_FD_187523 | JGI IMG/M metagenome (GOLD analysis project Ga0209075, IMG submission 187523) | Agricultural soil microbial communities from Utah to study Nitrogen management - Steer compost 2011 (SPAdes) (version 2) | ecosystem: Environmental > Terrestrial > Soil > Agricultural land...
CTGATAATGTCTTTAACGGCATTGTTCTTGTTTCTACCTCTGTTTATGGGGGTAGGGAAAAAGCTTTAACTTTTTCATAAAGCTACGATATCTCATCATTTTTTTGTAATTTTGAAAACTTTTAAAAAGTTTGATTTTAAGGACTAACTCAGATATTAAATGAATATTTCGTACAATTGGCTCAAAGAGTATCTTCAATTTGATTTAACGCCAAAAGAGACAGCCGACGTATTAACTCATATTGGGCTTGAAGCGGAGGGTATAGAAGAGGTGCAAACCGTTAAGGGTGGTTTGGAAGGATTGGTAATAGGTGAAGTGATCACTTGCATTGATCATCCAAACTCAGATCATCTGCATCTTACAACTGTAAATATTGGCAACTCCGATGAATTACTTAATATTGTTTGTGGAGCACCAAATGTGGCAGCAGGACAAAAAGTAGTGGTAGCAACAGTTGGAACAACGCTCTATTCGGGGGATAAGGAGTTTAAGATAAAGCGCTCTAAGATTCGAGGCGAGGAGTCTCTTGGTATGATTTGCTCAGAGGCTGAGTTGGGATTAAGCGATAATCATGATGGGATAATTGTATTGCCTGAGGATGCCGAAGTTGGGACTCTTGCAAAGGATTATTATAATATTAAAAGCGACTGGGTAATATCAATTGATATAACACCTAACCGTGTTGACGCTGCTTCACACTATGGAGTTGCGCGAGACCTTGCCGCATGGCTTAAACAAGCCGACAAACCGGTTAAACTAACAAAACCTTCGGTAGACAGCTTTGTTATAGACAAACAGGATGGTGGAATTGATGTTATTGTTGAGAACGCCGAAGCTTGCCCAAGATATTCGGGATTAACCATACGTGGTGTAAAAGTGGAAGAGAGTCCCGAATGGTTGAGAGATAAACTACTGGCAATAGGACAGAGACCTATAAATAACATTGTAGATATCACTAATTTTATTCTTCATGAAACCGGACATCCTATGCATGCATTTGACGCAGGCTATATAATTGGTGATGAGGTTGTAGTTAGAACTTTGCCCGAAAAAACAAAATTCACCTCTCTTGATGAAGAAAAACGTGAACTGAGTGATAGAGACTTGATGATATGCAACTCTGAAGAGGGTATGTGTATTGCTGGTGTTTTTGGGGGTATGCATTCGGGAGTAACATTCGAAACAAAGGATATCTTTCTTGAGTCGGCTTATTTTAACCCCTCATGGGTAAGAAAAACTGCACGCAGACACGCACTAAATACCGACTCTTCTTTCCGCTTCGAGCGTGGAGCAGATCCAAACAACACAGTTTATGTTCTTAAAAGAGCAGCTATGCTTGTAAAAGAAATTGCAGGCGGTGAAATTGCGGGAGAAATAAGGGATGTGTACCCAACTCCAATTGAGCCTAAAACTGTAACACTATCGTATGAGAAGACTTCAAAACTTATAGGTAAAGATATTCCCGCAGATATTATCAAAAGCATTCTAGAGAGTCTTGAAATGGAGATTACAAATGAAAATGATGTCAATGTTACATTTAAGATCCCCACATATAGAGTTGATGTTACACGCGACGTAGACGTAATTGAAGATATTTTACGTATCTATGGCTACAATAATATTGATATTAGTGATTCGCTTAAGGCTAATCTTTCATATCAAACACCAACAGACAGGAAGAATAATTTACAGACTTTGGTATCGGAACAGCTTACTGCCAACGGTTTTAATGAGATTTTGAACAACTCATTAACTAAAAGGAATTACTACGAATCGCTGGAGACTTACCCTTTAAAGAATTGTGTTTCGCTTGTAAACCCATTGAGTGGTGATTTAAGTGTAATGCGACAGACTTTGCTGTTTGGAGGATTGGAAAGTATTGTATATAATCAAAACAGAAAGCATGGTGATATACGCTTTTATGAGTTTGGTAATTGTTATTTCTTTGACAGGGATAAGAAAAAAGAGGGTGATATACTTGCTGAATATTCAGAATCTACTTACTTAGGATTGTGGCTGACAGGAAGAAGAACACATAAGAACTGGGCTGCTCCCGAGGAAAAAAGCTCTGTATATGAGCTTAAAGCTTATGTTGAAAGCATTGTTAACAGGCTTGGTATTAGAAATGTAGAGTTAGCTTATGAGCCAATAAAAAATGATATTTTTTCGATAGCTGCTTCAATTAATATAAACAGAAAAGAACTTGGGGCTTTTGGGGTTATATCGAAAAAGATTGCAAAAAGCTTGGATATTGATTCTGAAGTATATTATGCTGAATTGAACTGGGATGCTTTGTTGAAAACAACAGCAAAAAGGTTTGTTAAATTTGCTGAGATATCTAAGTTTCCGGCAGTGAGTAGAGATTTAGCATTATTGATTGATAAAAATATCACATTTGCTGAGATTGAACAGATAGCATTAAAGTCGGAACGAAAATTACTAAAAGAGGTATCACTCTTTGATGTGTATGAAGGTAAAAACTTGCCTGAGGGTAAGAAGTCATACGCTGTAAACTTTCTACTTCAAGATGAGGAGAAGACTCTTACCGATAAGCAGATTGACAAGGTGATGGAAAAGATAAGGCAGAACTTAGAGAGAGAAATAAATGCAGAGTTAAGATAACGGATTTTATTATTAGGTCACGACTATAAATTATGGGAAGAGCATTTGAATATCGTAAAGCACGAAAGATGAAACGCTGGGGCAATATGGCGCGCGTTTTCACAAAATTGGGTAAGGAGATAACAATAGCAGTAAAAGAGGGCGGCCCCGATCCGGATACCAATCCCCGTTTACGTGTACTTATTCAACAGTCCAAAAAGGAGAATATGCCCAAAGATACCGTAGAGAGGGCTATAAAAAAAGCTACAGATAAAGATTCATCTGACTATAAAGAGGTTGTATACGAAGGATATGGACCATATGGCATAGCTATAGTTGTTGAAACAGCTACAGATAACACTACTCGCACAGTAGCCAACGTTCGCAGCTATTTCAATAAACATGGTGGCTCTTTAGGTACAACGGGCAGTCTTGAGTTTTTGTTTGATCATAAGTGTGTTTTTAAAATTGCTCCTAAAGATGGTGTTGATATAGAAGAACTTGAACTTGAACTGATAGACTATGGAGTAGATGAAATTGAGGTTGAAGAGGATGATATTCTCATATATGGCGATTTCACATCCTATTCAGATATACAAAACTATTTGGAGGGTAATGGATTCGAAATTCACTCTGCTGAGTTTGAACGTATCCCACACGACACAAAAACACTAAATGATGAACAACGTGCTCAAATTGAAAAGCTTCTAGAAAAGTTTGAAGATGATGAAGATGTTCAGAACGTATTTCATAATATGGATGAAGTAGGAGAAGAGGAATAAACCTCTACCCCTTATTCATCAATTCATTATAAGCATCAAGAGCTTCTTTTGCAGCAGCATAGGAGCTCTTCTTGGTATTGAGAAGATCACTCTCCAACTTCACAAGTAGGTCTGTTATAACTGGGTTGTTATAAAAATTGTTGTGCAGATGTTCGTTGATGGTTTCAAACATAAGATATTTCGATTGCTCATTTCGTTTATGATTGAAGTACCCACTTTTCTTTACAAAATCTATATATTTGTCTATCATATCCCAAATCTCAGCTATTCCCAACTTATAGTAACCAGAATAGGTTAGCACCTCTGGCGACCAGCCAGAATCGGGTATTGGATATAGATGTAATGCATTTCGCAACTGCCTCTGTGCCATTTTTGCTTTGTCTATATTATCACCATCTGCTTTATTTATAACTATGCCATCTGCCATTTCCATTATACCACGCTTTATACCCTGAAGCTCATCGCCAGTACCTGAAAGCTGAATTAGCAGGAAGAAGTCGACCATAGAGTGAACTGCAATTTCGGACTGCCCTACCCCAACTGTTTCAACAAATATATAGTTAAAACCTGCTGCTTCACATAGTATGATAGATTCTCTAGTTTTTCGAGCTACTCCACCCAGAGAACCGGCAGAAGGGGAAGGTCTAATAAAAGCATTTTCTGCAACTGAGAGCTTCTCCATACGTGTTTTATCTCCCAGTATACTGCCCTTAGATCTTTCGCTTGATGGATCAATTGCCAACACAGCAAGTTTGTGACCTTTCTCTAGCAAATGCATTCCAAAGGTATCGATTGAAGTACTCTTACCGGCTCCGGGAACTCCGGTAATACCAACTCTTATAGAATTACCAGAGTAAGGCAGACACTTCTCTATTATTTCTTGTGCAAGGTCGTTATGTTCCGAAATTGAACTTTCTATCAATGTTACAGCCTGACTCAATACCACCCTGTTGCCCGATAAAATTCCCTCTACAAATTCATCAGATGTGAGCAACTTATTTTTTTTTTGTTTTACCCTGTATGGGTTCACGCTTGGAGGCTGTGTTACACCTTTGTTTACCATAAGTCCCTTATATTTTGAGTTATTCTCAGGATGTTCCATTATCTTATATTCAATATTAAAAAACCGAACGAAGGCTTTTCACAAAGTTACTTCATTCGGTTTCTAAAATCAACCGTTAATAGGAATATTTTATTTTCTAGGAGTTACATTACCCTTTATTGTGAGTACATAAACTGTATCGGGAACATTGCTGTAAACCCTGATTGTTTTATTAAATGTACCGGGACGACGTACAGTAGAATACTTGGCAGTAATTGCACCTTTTTTCCCTGGAAGGATTGGTTCGCGGGTATAAGATGGTGTTGTACATCCACATGAGGCTGATACTCTTTGAATAATTAATGGGCTATCACCATTGTTAGTAAATTCAAACTTGGTGGTTACAGCTCCAATCTCCTCTTTAATTGTTCCGAAGTTATGTTCTGTTTTATTGAATTCCATTAAGGGCTGTGCTGCAAAAGCAATAGCACTGATGAATACTGTAAAGAGTAAAATAAGACTTGTTTTTTTCATTACTATATATTTTAATTACTAACCAATTACTGTAATACTTGTAAAGTCAGACACAAAAGTAACAATTCAGTTTAAGAACAGTTCTTTGTTTAACAAGTTTTTAATCTATTATTTCAATTCTACTTCCCTCGGTATGTGATATAAATTCAGGTGCATACATACTCTGAATTGTAGCAATCCCACTTGAGTAACTGCCTTGGCGAGTTATGAAAACTGAATATTCGAGTACATACGTACCTTTTGGCATAATATCAAAATAAAAATTAGTTGAGGCATCTACTGATGTTTGGTAATAAATAAGACCATTTTGCCATTTTAATCCTGAGATTTGATCAACCGGTTCGAATGAACTAGCTCTTAAATCTTTGATATGTACAAACTCCATATCTCTGTCGCTTCTTACTGTTATTCTAACAACCACCTTATCACCAACTTTTAAAGGACTCTCTTCTGTTATGGATATTAAACGTTGACCTTCGGGAGTGGATTCTTCAACGAACATGATCTTTTCTATATCAAGTGAACTATCGCTTTTCTTGATTTTATCCATATCTTCAAAATACTGTAAGTAAAGTGCTCCCCATGAGGGTGAATTACTTTTTTGAGTTACAGTAACGTTACCCATGTCAGGAGATATCTCTGTGCGGCTCCACGACTCTTTAAAGTAGCCCGTACCAATCTCACTAGATTCAGGTTCAACGAGCTTATTACCTAAAGTAATCTTGGTTTCGCTCTCTGCAGAAAACCAGTCGCTTCCTTTGCTTAACAGAGCATAGACAGCATCTGCAGTAGCATGAGTGGTTTCCCACTGCTGTGTTTGCTTTTGCTTAAGCAACCACTTTTTCATATTATCAATCTCATCATTGGAAGCTCCACTTACCATAAATGCGTTCATAATAAATGTATGAACCGATATAGCTGATTGCGACATGAATACATTTGAGCGATTATTTGGCCAATGCATTCCCAGTTCATCCGAAACAACTGAATGTTCGCGATAAGATTTAATTATATCCTGCACTACTAATGCTTTCCCTTCTTTGTGCATCAACTGTGCAATGAGTGAACGCTCATAAAGTCCGTAGCTTGTCCAGTTTTTATCTAAAACCGATATATAAAAGCTGTATAAGTCACTTACCGCATTATCCATTTGATGATTATTGTAGGAAGATCGAACGAACAGAAATTCTAAATCGGTTGTTGAAATTGATTTAATATTTTTCCAATCTTTGTTGTATTTTTTTAGTGATTCGAACCTGCGGATTGCTTCAGAATCAATATAGCTAACTGCACGCGCCTGCATAGTATTAACTTCGTCTGAAACCTCCTCAACATTAAGACCCTTTAATTGGCTAAAGCCATAAAGTATATATTGTGTAATACTTATACTTGGTCTAAATCCTTTAAACCAGCTCCATCCACCTTCAGTAGTTTGCAATTCCTTTAATCTTGATAAAGCAGTGTGGGTTATATTTCTGTTACGATTTAAGTCAAACAGAAGTGAGAGTTTCTCTTTTTGCTCTGTCTCATTTTTAGCTTCCAACACCCAGGGAGTTTCTTCAAGAAGTATATTTTTTAGCTCTTCATTCTTCTCCAAATTCGATAGTAATGACTTTTCATCACCACCACTCAAACTCCAAGCATTTACTATTGCAGAGACTTTTGGATAAGTTTTTCCGATATGTGCACCAATTGAGTTTGCATAGAAAGAAGTAAACCAAGATACTGCATTATCACTTGTGGGCTGACCAAGTACGGGTAGTGCTTGTACTGCATACCAGGCAGGATTTGATGCAAATTCAAGGGTAAGTCTGAAATTCTCTTTGGTAAGGGAGCTATTATTCTTCAGTTTCTCAAATGAGTAAGTTTTCGCCTCATCTCCATCAAGGTCCATTCTCATGCTTTCGGTAACTAGCATACGGTTTGGAAGTATGGCAAGTGCATGTTGCTCACCATCACTAAAATGTTCACTATGGGCAATGATACGCAACCCTACAACATCAATACCAGAAGGTACTTCAAAAATCCACGTAGCATTAGATGAAGCAGTAGGTTCGATAGTGAAGTCCTGTTCTTTGTTATTAAACTGTATATTATTCAGAACTTCATCTGTAACTGGATCAAAGAATTCCATCCTAACCCTACCACGTTGAATAGTGTCTGATAAATTTGAAATTTTTGTAGATATAGTTGCTCTATCTCCATGTCTTAAGAAACGAGGCATATTGGGTGTAACCATTAGTTCCTTTTGAGACACAGTAAAGGCTTCGGAAATTGCAGTGTTAAGCTTTTTATCATGTGCCAGCACCCTAAATCGCCATTTGGTATTACTCTCGGGTACATCAAATACAATTTGTGTATCACCCTTATCATTTGTCTTTAGTTGTGGATAGAAAAAAGCGGTCTCATTAAAATTTCTTCGCACTTGAGGAGATGCTAGTTGTGAGTCAGTTTGAATGGAAAGTTCATCCTCATTTGAGGATGCTGGTGCTGGAGCCATTGAGGATTCTTGAGTCACTTCAGCTTTTAACTGTCCATACCCTACAACAATATTATCTTCACTAACATTTAAACTCTTTGCACCTCTAATCATCATTCCTCGACTACTATAAAACGAGAATCCATACCAGTTGAAGCGGTCGAATTCAAACGGCTTCACCTGTTTGATGGGTGCTGAAAAGTATAAACTTGCAAATTCATTGTTAAATGACTGATCACTAGAAAGTGATCTCATGGAGTTATACCGATCGAAATTATAGAGCGATAAATTCCAAGGGTGAGAAGGATATATACCATCAAGAGAGAAATCGTACATAGAAGCTAGCAACTCTGCGATTCTAGGATTGCCCGAACCGTCGGATATACTAATTCGCCATTCCTCTTTGCTGCCTGGACGGATTCTATCTCTAAATACCTCTAGCTTCAATTTAAGCTCATCTTGTTCTTTATCATGACGTAATTCTGTTCTATGTGAATAAAATTTTTCATCTTTCACATAGGTGAGCATAAGAGTAACACCATTACCATATTCCTTTTTATTACGAAATGAAAAAAGTTTGTTCTCATTGTTCAGTTCAATCCATTTTCGTTCAATCAAGTTGTTCTCCTGCCAAAGCTCATACAACACATTAACTTTTTCAGAAACACCTAAAATGACTTCTCCTGACTTATCAGAAGAAAAAGTAGGGTTCTTTATAATAAACCAATCGTTAGTTTTAATGGGAGGACGTTTATCCATGTATGAGAAAACAATGAAATCATTTTGAGCTTCAATCGTGTTACCTCTATCATCCTGTGATGTTAGTTTTAATCTATATTTTCCAGAATCTATTTTGCCAAGTAACTTCTTTATTTCAACCTGATTACCGGTTATAAAATTACCCTGAGCTACCTGCTGGTTAATTGAATCATTCTCTTGTAAAGAATAGATAATATATGTCCCCTTTGCTTCTATATCGGTGCCATCTAGATTTTTTGCACTTATAATAATGTTTTCTTCACTGCTTTTCTCAAATTGTGCAGGTATCTCTGTCTGTAGAGACATTGAGATATCGCCCACAGTGACGGTGTAATTGCCCACTTGAGTTTCACCGTTTATATCAGTAACGGTTGCCTCAATAGAAAAAGACATAACAGATCTAAGGGAAGGCTGATTATCTGTTTTTTCGGGAGTGAAGGTTATACTGAATTTTCCATTTTCATCTGTAGTAGCACTTCCTTCGGTAAAATGTTCGGGAGAACTACCCCATCTCCACCACCATGTTTGCTGTCGTGTAATTTTCCACTCAACTAATGTATTCTGCAATTTAATGCCTGAATAACTTTCGACTTTACCCTTTAATGTTACCTCTTCTCCAAATTTATAAGTTTCTTCAATTTTATCAAATATAACTTCAAATGTTGGTCGCTTATATTCCTCTACTCTAAAGTTGACACTTCCATTTTTTGTTTCAATTGTAAAAAAGCCAGGCAGAGTTCCTTGAGGGATTACAAACTCTCCGGATACAGAACCAAAATCGTTGGAAATCAAGTCCTGTTTATAGATTTCTCGTGAATTGGCATCTCTGAGAATAAACTCTACTTCTTTTTCTGTCTGTAATAAATGTTCACCACCCTTAGTGTGAGTTAATATTGCTTTGTAAAAAACTGTCTGTCCGGGTCTGTACAAGCTACGGTCGGTAAATATATTCACCAACTCCTGATTAGAATCCTGCTCGTTTGTCATACTAAAATATGTAAACGGCAATCTGCTCAATAACAAACCATTATCATTACCTAGTTCTACATTATAAAAAACATCGTTATTGGGTATTTCCTTGTTATAGTTAGCAAAACCATCTGCATTGGTAGTCAATGACTCTACAAGGCTTAGTTTTGAATCTCTCCAGTTGCCCGGCAGTTTATAAATATTTACTTTCGCATTCTTTACAGGCTTACCAGTAGTTCTGTCTACTACAAAAAAATTGTATTTATCTTTATTTGATTGCCTGGCGAAGGCAGCCAGATCTGAAACAGAAAAGAAATAAATGCCAGATGTTCCATACGACTCTAACTTAGGGAAAGAGTCAAACGAAAGCATATATGTGCCTGGTGCATCAACATCAACATTGAATGTTGCATCATTAAATAGATATTCTACTGTTTGGGGAAGTGTGATAGAAATATCCTTTACGAATGTTCTTTTTTCATTAATATCATAACCTATGCCCACTTGTGCCATCTGTGCATCAACAGGAGAATTAATACGATATAGTTTGGCACTCAATGATTTTAAATTTTTATAGGATATGGATAAAAGCTTATCTCCTTTAGATTGAAAAGTTTTATTGCCTGTAACATTAAACTGAGGACTTGTCATCTGCGATACTCTATTCTCTAGAATAGAGATTCTACTGTATTCAGGAAACTGTTGAATACTTTTAATCAATAGATCATATAGCTCTTTTGTTTTTTCTTTTTTTAGCAGACTATCGGCTTCTGCTAAATTATTTATCTCACTATGATATACATTTGCAATTTTATCAATTACTTCTACACTTATTGGCTCTCTCTCCCATTTTTGCAACAATTTTGCAAGTCGAGTTTTTCTATTTGTGGTATAACTATTTCTTAAAACTGAAAGTCTTTCTACTAAATTTAATTCAGTTAAAAGAACAGACTCATACTTGCCTCTTTCTATTAAAGAGGCAAGTAAACTACGGTATGTTTCGAAAACCCATAAATTGTAGTCGGTTGACTCTATCTTGAAATCTATATTTGCAAATTCTTGTGCTGTTGTAAAAAGCGAATCTTGTGAAATACCTTTTCTTGCAAGTGTTCTGCTAAGGTCTTCATCAGTTTCAAGTTTACTAAACTGATCTATTGCTCTAAGCATAAGAAAATCGAACATTGCAGGATAATAAATTCTAGAATCTTTGCCCAGTTCAACAACAGCAGCATAATCTTCTACTTTTGTCTTTATCAATATATCTTTATCTGATAATGAAGCATTTATATGTTCAACAACTTTATTATAAAAGATATTTCGAGTCCACTCCTTCATATCTGATGGAACAAAGTCTACCAGTTCAGTACGCTGGTTTATAGTCCATTGATCTCTTTGGTAATATTGAAGATATAATTCTCCCAACATTGAATGAATAACAGATTTCTCAATCGCATCGTTGCTTTTAGCAAGCATAAGCTTGAGGTTGTGGAAGATAATTGTATCATTTTGAGTATCTACCACTAAATGGTATTTACCTTGATGAATTAACGATTTAATTACTTGAGGATTATTTTTCTCCTCGATGGCTTTTAAAAGAATGCTATCAATTACTTGTGAGGCTGACTGTGGCAATGATTTTTTCTCAAATTCTGCTACCCTTAACCACTCTTTACTATAACTTTTATCTTTCATATTTGGTCTATTTTGGCCAATAGCTCCTGAAGCATAGATAAATATTAATAGAACTAAGATTATTTTTTTCATATTGATATATTTCGATGTTTTTGGATTAAAATATTCGCCATCTTAACTTTATAGTATTAAAATAGTTTCTGAATATTACTCATTATATAAATATCGATTAATTGAAAATATTGTCTAAGCAATCGTTATTATTTGTAAATTTTAATGTTGTTTATGGCTTTAAGACTACTCCCATTCTCTTTTTTCCATTAATTTTTATGATTATCGGACTTTCAAATTTAACATGACGAATAAACTCGGTCTCATATTCAGCATGCTGTTCATTTAAAAAGCTCTCACTAAATAGACCATCATTATCTATAAAAGGATTAATTGTAAAGTAGCCAACACCAAACGATGTAAGATTCTGAAAAAAATGCGTTCCCTGACTGGGTTCAATCCGATAATTTTCTATAGCCGACTCTACAATTACACGTGCTTGAGAGATATGTGGCCATTTTACCGGTATTCCTAACCATGGATCTGATGAGCCCCATCTGCCTGGACCTACAAGAACATAGTTTGACTCATTTTGTATGAATTTACTATTAAGTGCCTCGATCTCCCTTGCAATAAGAGGATTTTTAGATGCATTGAAACTATTGCTTTTAACGTACACTATATCATAGACATCGTCGGATATTCCATTTCCTAGAGCACTTTTCGAGAATAAAATTGTGTCTTCTTTATCTACCTTCTCAAGATTTTCGTGCATAACTTCCCTGCTATCTACAATAGGTCTTATCTGCAAAACATAGAAGGTAGCGTTTTTCTGATCCTGTATATCAACAGCGAATTCAATTTCCACTGGTCTTCCCATCTCTTTTTGACCTGCTTTGAGCAATTTAACAAAAATTTCTGCTAAAGGAAACATATCGTGTTGCAATATGTTGGCAAAAGATATAATCTTTCTACCTCCTTCGTAATAACCATCGCGTATAATCTGATCTTGAGGATCGTATGTTGAAGAAACAAATCTAAGTGGTCCTGAATTATCTGCCATCTTAAGCCGAGATTTTACAAGATTAAAACTATCATCAACAGTAAAATCTTTTGATACAGAATCAAGATCTAAGGCATAAAACTGAGTCTGAGTATCTCTCAACGCCAGATCGAGTGAGCTAAGTTGCAGAATATTTGAGGTATGCACAGGAGAAAAACGTAACCCTGTATTACCATCAACAATATATTTTCCAAGCCCGAAAGCCATATTTATGATACCATCTTCTGATTTCTCATTTACAATGGGATAATAATTAATAGAACGTGCTACACCCGAAATTGCAGGATAATATAAATTATCATACTGTGTGCCAACCACTTCTTGCAAAACGATTGCCATTTTCTCCTGATCTATAAGATTTTGAGTAGCAGACATATACGCTTTACTATCTTTGTAAAATACGGATGCATAAACGGCTTTTATAGCATCGCTTAAAAGACGCACCATAACATATTTATCATTCACGTATGGTATCATATATGTTGAGTAAATACCAGCAAATGGCTGATATTGTGAATCTTCGAGCAAGCTAGATGAACGTATTGCAATTGGTGCTTCTATTGCTTCGAAAAACACCAGAAAATCACTTACTAGCCTCTTTGGTAATTTGGCAGCAAGGAACTGTTTGAGAATTTCCTCATCTGGACGATCTGTAAGAGCCGATTCATATAGATTATTTGCCTCCATAAACTCATCGAATATATCGGTACAGAGCACAACAGTTTTTGGTGTTGTTACAGGGAAATTTTTATGATTATTAAGTTCAAGATGAGTTTTCACCATATATCCTATGAAAGCCAGACCTCTACCTTTTCCTCCAAGAGAACCTTCACCGATACGTGCAAAGTTTGAGTATTGATCGAATCTATCTTTCTCGAAGACTGCCACAACACCTGTATTTTTCATCCTACGGTATTGCACTATAGTTGCATAAATCAGCTCACGAGCATCGTTCATATTGGCATATTCCGATACATCTATCTTTTTTAGCATCTCGGCAACAGGAAACATTGCGCGTGAATAGAAAAAACGCGAGAAATGGTTATGTGAAAGATGATGATAAAGTGAATCGTCGGGAATATTTCTAATATTCATTTGAAGCTCCTTGAGATTTCTGATACGGAAAATCTCTTTACCTGTATTAGGATCGGATATAATAAAATCTCCAAATCCAAGATTCTCTTTAATAGCCTTATAAAGGTCTTGTGGAAATGTTTTAGAGTTTTTATCGATAAAAAGATCTTTTGAGTCTATAATATGCTTGCGGTTGTCCGACTCAGAAGAGGTATATACAAATGGGATATCAGGGTCGATTGACTTTATCCATTCACCCAACTTTTTTCCTGCTAGTTTATCTTTTACCCCATCGCGATTAAAACTCATATCACTAATTACACCAAGCATATTATCGCCATACTTATTATAGTATGCCACAGCCTCTTCATAATTTCGAGCAAGTAATATTTTAGGACGACCCCTCATTCTAAGCATCTGGAGGTGTTCGTTTAGTGCCTCTTTTGAAAACTCTTTAGATTCTGAAAGAACAAATTTATAAAGAAGAGAAAGTGCGGACGAGTAAAAACGAACAGAATCTTCTACCAACATGATAGTCTGCACACCTACTGTTCTAACATCGTGTTCTACGTTTATGTTATCCTCAATAAGTTTTATTATGGCTAACAACAAATCGGTATCTCCTAACCAGCTAAATACATAATCGATGCCACTTAGATCTTCCTTACTCAGTGACTTTGTAACTGCTTTTGAGAAAGGAGTTAATAGAACAACTGGAATTCGAGGATAGAGCTCTTTACATTGCTTTGCAAGCACAAAAGTATCGCTACTATCCATATTTGGCATACATATAATTAATTCATAATTGATTTGCTTGAGTTCGGCCAAAGCTTCTTTATTACTGCTAACTTGTGTAAATCTGGGTGGATATCTTAGATTAAGTGATGTGTATTCATTGAATATTTGCTCATCAACTCGTCCGTCATCTTCGAGAATGAACATATCGTATCTTGAAGCTACCATAAGTATATTATAAATACGCTTATTCATGAGCTTTACAAAAGGGGTATCCCTAAATCTTAGCTGGCTTATATCGTGGGCTCTAATTACCGAGTTGGGTGTTTTCAATTTCATATACTCAATACTTGTTTAATAATTATCAAATATAAACCAAAAAAATGCAATCTATATTACTTTGTATCCAAAGTTACCAAGTAATGGCTTAAATTGCTGTTCAAATGATTGTTTATTGTTTTTGAAATAGTATAATTATAACTAATTGGATTTCACTGAATCATTTTTTTTATCTATTTTTGAAACAATAATAAACCCCTCTTTAGAAAATGAAAAAATCTATATTTATATCAATATTTTTATTTATTGCTGTTCTCGCAACAGCATTTGTGCTATTCACTGCAGGGCAGAAGATTGAAAAGATGGAATCAGAAAAACCTCATGTTCTTTCGATGACCGCATCGGTGGATATTCCGAAGAAAATGACTTTTGCCGGTGAGGAGATAATATTCGACAGATACGACAAGCGTGAAAGAATGGATAGAGAATTAAACAGCTTTACCTATTTTCATTCTACTACTATGCTACTCTTTAAACGAGCCAATCGCCTTTTTCCTATCATAGAACCCATCTTAAAAAGCCAAGGTATACCTGATGATCTAAAATATTTGGCAGTAATTGAGAGTAGCCTCGACTGGAGGGCAGTTTCTCCTGCAAGGGCTGCGGGGTTGTGGCAGTTTATGCAGACAACAGGCAGAGAGCATGGACTTGAGATTAGAACTGATGTTGATGAACGTTATCATCTAGAAAAATCTACTATTGCCGCTTGTAGATATTTAAATGACGCATATCGCAGGTATGGTTCTTGGAGTGCTGCTGCAATGGCATACAATGGGGGTCAGGGTAGAATTACCAATGCATTGAGAGAGCAACGTGCTGAGGAGGCACTCGACCTATGGCTTGTGGAGGAGACCACTAGATATTACTACAGAATGCTTGCTATTAAACAAATATTTGAACAACCCAAACAGTATGGATTTGTAATTAAACCTGAGCATCTTTATAAACCAATGACATTTAAAAAGGTGACTGTTACAAATACCATCCCCGATTTAGTTGTATTTGCCAAGGAAAATAATATTACGTATGCTCAATTAAAAGATTTTAATTCATGGTTAAGAACTGATAAGTTGAATAATGCATCAGGTAAATCTTACTCGATACTTATACCAACTCAGGAAGATCTCTACTATAAAAGTGGAGTTCGGCCAAAGGTTCACAACCCACTATGGGTCACTGAATAAACTTTTTAGATTATCAATCGTTAATACATAATATGACTTCTGAAACAGAGCAAATACATGTGTATGGTGCCCGTGTACACAATTTAAAAAATATAGATGTAACAATTCCACGCGACTCACTTACCGTTATTACAGGTTTAAGTGGTAGTGGAAAATCATCTCTTGCATTCGACACCATTTTTGCTGAGGGGCAACGACGCTATATAGAAACATTTTCGGCATATGCGCGTGGATTCCTAGGTAAGATGGAACGCCCCGATGTGGATAAAATAACAGGACTAAGTCCTGTTATATCAATAGAACAAAAAACCACAAATAAGAATCCCCGTTCAACGGTTGGAACTTCAACTGAGGTTTACGATTTCCTTCGACTTCTTTTTGCACGTGCTGGTGAGGCATACTCATACATTACTGGTGAGAAGATGGTTAAATATACAGATGAGCAAATTCTTGAACTTATTCTAGAAAAGTATATAGGAAAGAAAATATATATTCTTGCACCAGCCGTTAGAAATAGGAAAGGTCACTACAAAGAGTTATTTGAGCAGATTCGTAAAAAAGGTTACTTGAATGTAAGAGTCGATGGTGAAGTAAAAGAGATTCTACCGGGCATGAAAGTGGACAGATACAAAAATCACAGTATTGAAATATTGATTGATAAACTAATTGTATCAAACAAGTTTTCTGATAAACTAAAAGCAAGCGTTAAAACTGCTATGAAGCAGGGTTCTGGACTTATAATGATTCAAGATGTTGAGGCTGGTGAGGTAAGGCACTACAGTCGCAGTTTAATGTGCCCCACCACTGGTCTTTCATACAGCGAACCGGCTCCACACAATTTTTCATTTAACTCTCCCCAAGGAGCTTGCCCAAGGTGCAAAGGTATTGGAACTGTGGATCAGGTTGATGCCGAGAAAATCATTCCAGATCCAAATTTGAGCATTGCTGCCGGTGGTATAGTGCCACTAGGTAAGGAGAAGAGTAATATGCTTTTCTGGCAGATAACTGCCATCTGTGAGAAATATGGTGTAACTGTTAAGACACCAATAAATAAGATTCCTGAAGAGGCTATGGATGAGATACTCTATGGTACTAACGAACGATTGAAGATAAAGAATGAGTCTTTGGGAAACTCAAACTATATGGTTAACTACGAAGGTGTTGCCAAATATATTGAGATGCAGCAAGAAGAGGATGTGTCGGCAACTGCACAGAAATGGGCCGGCCAGTTCATCACTACTTCTGTATGTCCTGAATGTAAAGGTCAAAGATTAAACAAAGAAGCACTCCAATTTAAGATTAACGATAAGAATATTTCTCAACTGGCAGATATGGATATCCAATCTTTATATAATTGGTTTGCAAAATCCGATACTGAAATTACTGATAGACAACGCTTAATTGCTGTTGAAATAAAAAAAGAAATTTCAACACGACTTCAATTTCTGCTTGATGTGGGATTAGATTATCTGTCGCTCTCACGATCTTCCGCTTCTCTGTCGGGAGGTGAAAGTCAAAGAATAAGACTTGCAACCCAAATAGGATCGCAGCTGGTAAATGTTCTATACATTCTTGATGAACCAAGCATTGGACTTCATCAGAGAGATAATCATCGACTAATTAATTCTTTAAAGAAACTACGCGACTCTGGGAACTCTGTTGTTGTAGTGGAACATGATAAAGATATGATGCTTGCATCAGACTATATTGTAGATATGGGACCTTTTGCAGGCAGAAAAGGTGGCGATGTTGTTTATGAAGGTATTCCATCTGAGATGCTTAATAAGAATACCTTAACTTCAAACTATCTAAATGGAAAGCTAGAAATAGCTATTCCCGAAAAAAGAAGAAAAGGAAATGGCAACAATTTAATTATTGAGGGTGCAGCAGGCAATAACTTGAAAAATGTAACCGCCTCGTTCCCTTTAGGGACGTTAATAAGTGTAACAGGTGTATCAGGTAGCGGTAAGTCAACACTTATAAATGAAACTCTACAACCTATTCTCAGCCAGAAATTTTATCGTTCACTAAAAGACCCCCTTGAATACAAATCGGTTAAGGGTATAGAATTTCTAGATAAGGTGGTAAGTGTTGATCAATCGCCAATTGGCAGAACCCCTCGATCAAATCCGGCAACTTATACCGGTGTTTTTTCTGATATAAGAAACCTGTTTGCAAATATGCCTGAAGCAAAAATAAGAGGATACAAACCAGGAAGATTCTCTTTTAATGTAAAAGGTGGCAGATGTGAAAAATGTAAAGGTAATGGTTATAAAACAATAGAAATGAATTTTCTTCCCGATGTGATGGTTCCTTGCGAAGTGTGTCACGGAAAGAGATACAACCGCGAAACAATAGAGGTACGCTACAAAGGAAAATCGATTGCAGATGTGCTTGACTTAACAATAAATGCCGCTGTTGATTTTTTTGAGAATATTCCGAGTATTCTGCATAAAATTAAAGTACTACAAGAAGTGGGTCTTGGCTACATAAAACTTGGTCAATCATCCACAACGCTTTCGGGAGGCGAAAGTCAAAGAGTTAAACTTGCAACAGAGCTTGCTCGAGTTGATACTGGAAACACTCTTTATATACTTGATGAACCAACAACAGGTCTGCATTTTGAAGATATCAGAGTGCTACTCACAGTATTAAACAAGCTTGTGGATAAAGGGAATACTGTGATTGTAATTGAGCATAACCTTGATATTATAAAGTGTGCCGATTATATTATTGACCTGGGTCCCGAAGGTGGTGAAAGAGGTGGAAGTATACTTACTACGGGTACCCCCGAAGAGATAATAAAAAGTAAAGAAAGCTTCACTGCTAGGTTTTTAGCTGAAGAGATGAAATGATTTTTTTAGTTAAAAGAGCTTCATTACATTTTGAAAGTTAAAAAACAATTCCTGATGAACTTTTAATCTGACCTATTGTTTACTCTTTGAAATAAGCTAATTAAATATCGATTATTATAGAATTAAAAATATTTTTATGGCAAATATAACATTTAAAGGTAACACTGTAAATACAAATGGAGATCTTCCTGCAATAGGTGCATCTGCACCCGGTTTTAATTTAATTAACAGTCAGCTTTCAGAAGTGAAGCTATCGGATTACAAAGGAAAAAATGTTGTTTTAAACATTTTCCCCAGTCTTGATACAGGCACTTGTGCGGCATCTGTTCGACAATTTAATAAGGAAGTGACCGCGTTAGAAAATACAGTAGTACTTGGTATATCTGCCGACTTACCCTTTGCAGCAGGTAGATTTTGCTCTGCTGAAGGTATAGAAAATGTAGTTACTCTTTCAACTTTCCGTGATACGGCTTTTGCCAATGATTATGGACTACTAATGACCGACGGACCTCTTAAAGGTCTTTTGGCTAGAGCAGTAGTGGTAGTTAATCCGGAAGGTAAAATAGTATATACCGAACTGGTTCCTGAGATTGCACACGAACCGGATTATAATTCTGCAATCAACTCGATAGTGTAGTTTGTTTCATGAAGATTGTGTTAACAAGGGAGGTCTGCGAAGTGATTCGCGGACCTTTCGCTATTACAAAAGACAATAACATATTAGTTAATTATATACTACCCAAATTAAACACAACTTTAGAGTTAATACTTTCAATCTAAGTTTCTTTTTCTTAAATTTGTACTTTAAATTTCAGATAACACTATCACCCTCTATATGGCAAAAAGAAAAAGGAAGAGAACTTCTACAGCAAAAAAAAATAGTGCAGTATTGTTACACTTTTTAAAAAGTGAACGTACACACTTTATCCTTGGGGTGATTATTGCATTTTCAGGCATTTTCATGCTTCTTGCTATTATTTCATTTTTCTTTACCGGTGCTGCTGATCAGAGTATAGTACTAAATGCGACTTATTGGGAACTAGTTAGATCTAAAACGTTAGTGGTGGAAAATTGGACAGGAGCCGGAGGTGCTTTCATTGCAGAGAGATTGGTAAATGACTGGTTCGGAATATTCTCTGCTCTTATACCTGTATTTTTAATTTATATAGGATTACGATTTATGAGGGTTTCTAATTTTCACTTTTTGAAGGCCCTATTTATAACGGCATTTGGACTAATATGTGGTTCAATTACAAGTGCATTTATATTCGACAAACATTTACCTCATTCACATGTTAAATGGGGTGGAGCACACGGTAATCAGGTTGAGGAAATGCTTGAAAGCAGTATTGGCTGGCCGGGAATTGTATTGCTAATAATTCTTTTTATCATAATAACTGTTGTTATGGTAAAAAAAAGTTCAATGTACAAGATACAGAAGTCATTAGTGGATAATAAACCAACTTTTATGAAATCTGATACACCTTCAGAACCTGAAGATGTTATTGAAGAAGAAAATGATAATGAACCAGGATTTTTCAAACGTTTTATAATAAACGCAAAGAACAAAATAAAAGCAAAGAACAAAATTTATGATAATATAGATACTAGTGATACAAACGATGATGATGTTACGGAAATTCTGCCAAAGACAAACAGTGAACCTTTAACATCTGTTCCTTTATCTACAACGACATCTTCGACTACCACGATATCTAATGATGATGATGATTTTGAAGTGATTATTCCAGGTGAAGATGAAAAAATTGATAACCTTCATCCCGAAAGCAATAAAAACAAATCGTTATTAAAATTCAATCTTCCAGGAAATGAGGAGGAATATGATCCTAGAAAAGATCTATCTTCATTCAAATTTCCTACACTCGACTTACTGAAAATATACAACACTGGTAATCGTGAGGTGAATATGATTGAACAGAATGAGAATAAGGATAAAATCATTCATACACTACGTAATTACGGTATAGAAATCACATCTATAAAAGCAACAGTTGGTCCCACTATAACACTTTATGAGATTGTACCTCAAGCTGGTGTACGTATTTCAAAGATCAGAAACCTTGAGGACGATATCGCTCTGAGCTTATCGGCTTTGGGAATACGTATTATTGCTCCAATGCCTGGCAAAGGGACTGTAGGAATTGAAGTTCCCAACAAAGAGCCTCAGATTGTTTCAATGCATTCAGTATTGTCTTCGAAGCGTTATCAGGAATGTGATTATGAGCTACCAGTGGCTCTTGGTAAGACTATTACTAACGAGGTTTTCATATTTGACCTTACTAAGATGCCTCACCTTCTGGTTGCAGGTGCCACCGGCCAAGGCAAGTCAGTGGGACTAAATGCAATTATTACATCACTACTCTATAAAAAACATCCTTCAGAGATGAAGATGGTTCTTATTGACCCTAAGATGGTGGAGTTTAGTTTATATTCAACAATTGAACATCATTATCTAGCTAAACTACCCGATGAAGAAAAACCAATAATTGTTGATGTAACTAAAGTAACTCAAACACTTAACTCGCTCACAAAAGAGATGGACGATAGGTATGAGCTACTTATGAAAGCACATGTGAGAACTATAAAAGAGTATAACGAAAAATTCAAAAACAGAAGACTTAATCCAAACAACGGTCATAGGTTTATGCCCTATATTGTTGTAATAATTGATGAGTTTGGTGATCTGATAATGACTGCAGGTAAGGAGATTGAAATGCCTATTGCAAGAATTGCACAAAAAGCACGTGCCGTTGGGATTCATATGATTATTGCCACTCAAAGACCAACAACAAATATAATAACCGGTACAATTAAAGCTAACTTCCCTGCAAGAATGGCTTTTAGAGTTACATCACAAATAGACTCCAGAACAATACTAGACATGAGTGGAGCTAACCAACTTATAGGTAGAGGTGACATGCTTTTCTCTCAGGGCAGTATTATAACACGTATACAGTGTGCTTTTGTTGACACTCCCGAATTGGACAATCTAACAAAATTTATTGCTAAACAACAAGGTTACGATACAGCATATCCGCTACCCGAAGTACTTTCCGAGGCAGAAACGGGTCCAGGGGCAGTAGATCTAAACGACAGGGATGTTCTGTTTGAAGAGGCAGCACGACTTATTGTGGTGCATCAGCAGGGTTCAACATCTCTCATTCAGCGTAAGTTCTCGATAGGCTATAATCGCGCAGGGAGACTTATGGATCAGCTAGAGGCTGCTGGTATTGTTGGAGGAGCTCAAGGAAGTAAACCGCGTGAAGTATTTATTCAGGATGAATATTCGCTCGAGAAATTGCTCGACTCATTGAATTAACTACGATTAAACTAAGTCTAGTTATTACTGTCTTAATGTTAAATTAATATCATAAAATATGAAAAAGAGCATTTTTACAATATTGACACTCCTACTTACTTTAGGATTAATTGCACAAAACTCGTCTGAGTCAAGAAAAATTGTTGATAAAACATACAATGACTACATCTCTTCTGATGGTATTAGAATATCATTCGTACTTACTACTCTCGACTCAGAAGGAGAAGAATATGACTCTCAGAAAGGAGTAGCATCAATAAAGGGTAATAAATTTCATCTTGAAATGAACGAAATGGATGTATGGTTTGATGGTAAAACCCAGTGGGTGCTCATGAAAAGTATTAATGAAGTAAATATTAGTAATCCTTCAGAAAGTGAGCTGGCTTCAATTAGTCCCCTTGCATTACTTGGAATATATAAAGAAGGTTATCTATTAAAAGCACCAATAACTAAAACCGTAAAAAATAGAAATGTGCACCAGATTGAAATGACTCCCTTAGATGCAAATAAAGAGTTTAAAGCTATCACAATATATATTGATAAAGCATCGGAAAGACTTACTCAAGCTCACTTTATTTTGAAAAACAATATGCAGACAAAAATAGATCTCACAGATTATAATGATAACTATAAATACAGTGATAACGAATTTGTTTTTGATAAATCTGAATACATGGATACTGAAGTTATTGATCTCAGATGATATTGAACAACTATTTCATCTGTTTACCTTAAATAGATAGATATAATAGCAGTTTAATAATTAGGAGAATATTAGTACCTTTGAACTAATAAATAAATCAATTTAAATATGAGAAATAAAGTACGCTGTCTGATCCTAGGATCAGGACCTGCAGGCTATACTGCAGCAATTTATGCCGCAAGGGCAAATCTAGAACCTGTATTATATGAAGGTATGGAACCAGGAGGGCAACTAACAACAACTACTGAGGTTGAAAACTTCCCAGGTTACCCTGAAGGTGTAACAGGTCCTGAGATGATGGAGGATTTAAAGAAACAGGCACAAAGGTATGGTGCAGAGGTATTATCGGGTAGAGGAACCGCTGTTGACTTCTCAACGCGTCCATTAAAGGTTACTATTGATAATGATAAGGTGATTGAAGCTGATACAGTAATTATTTCAACTGGTGCTACAGCTAAATATCTTGGACTTGAAGATGAAACTAAATATGCAGGACAAGGTGTTTCAGCATGTGCCACTTGCGATGGTTTTTTCTACAGAAAGAAAAAAGTTGCTGTAGTTGGCGGAGGAGATACTGCATGTGAAGAAGCAACATATCTTTCGGGTTTAGCTGATAAAGTATATATGATTGTTCGTAAACCTTACCTGCGTGCTTCAGAGATTATGAAAGAAAGGGTTATGAATAACCCAAAAATTGAAATCCTATTCGAACATAATACTGTTGGTCTTTTTGGTAATAATGGAGTAGAAGGTGCTCATTTAATTAAAAGAATGGGTGAACAAGACGAAGAAAAGGTTGATATTGCAATTGATGGCTTCTTTCTTGCTATAGGACATAAGCCCAACACAGAAATATTTAAAGATTTTATTGAGCTTGATAATGTAGGATACATTAAGACTGAACATCCTTATACAAAAACAAATATTGAAGGTGTTTTTGCTTGTGGCGATGTGGCTGACCCTATTTATCGACAGGCAGTAACTGCTGCTGGAACCGGCTGTCGTGCAGCTATGGATGCTGAACGTTACCTTTCTGAAAAAGGTTTATAGGTTACAGATCTTAAAATCAAAAAATATAATGCCCCCCACAACTTATTGTCGGGGGCATTTGCGTTGTGTAACATTTAAAAAGTTGGAGTTAAATCTCATTTATTATTTATTTTAAAAAGTCAACATCATTCTATGTAATTAACTATATATATTCTTATATTTATTTAAATACCCAATACCATTAAAGCATATTGTTAAATAGTTTTTTTTAATGGCGTAATTACAGTTATATTTGTATGCTAAAATAGAATCTGTCTATTATATATTAAAGTTTGTCGGGTTATCTTCTACACTTTTTAGATATATTAGTCAGCATTCAGTTTTCATTAATAATTAATCTACTAAAAACTAGAGAATGAAAAAAAACAAACTATTTGACTTGAGAGGCATGTTGACTCTTTTTCTGAGTTTTATAGCCTTCTCAATTTCTGCTCAAACACTTACTGTGAGTGGTACGATAAAAGACGATACAGGCTTCGAAGTAATTGGAGCAACTGTAATAGTTGAAGGAGATGCAACTCGTGGTACTGTAACAGACATCGACGGAAATTACACACTCTCTAACGTTCCTGCTGAGGGCTCGTTGCAAATCAGTTACGTTGGAATGAGAACACAGGTAGTTCCTGTTGAGGGAAGAACAACAATTGATGTTTTATTAACCACAGACACAGAACTTCTTGATGAAGTAGTGGTTGTGGGTTTTGGAACACAAAGAAAAGAAAATCTTACAGGTGCAGTATCTGCAGTGAGTTCGGATGAACTAACTTCACGCCCTGTAAACACTGTAGTAGAAGCACTTCAAGGTGTAGTACCCGGTATGAATATTTCTACGGGTGCTAGTGGTGGTGCACTTAATTCTACACAAAGATTTAACATACGTGGAGTTGGAACAATTGGAACTGGCTCTAGTGTTTCGCCACTTGTGCTTATCGATGGCATGGAAGGTGATATGAACACTCTAAACCCAAATGATATTGAAAGTATTTCTGTACTTAAAGACGCTGCTGCTTCTTCAATTTATGGATCACGTGCTCCGGGTGGTGTTATTCTGATTACCACAAAAAAAGGTAAAGAAGGAAAACCAACTGTAAACTATAACAACAGTTTCAGGTTTCTATCTCCTCTTAATATGCCTAAGATGGCCGATTCATACAGCTTTGCACTTTCAATTAATGATCAGTTAGGCAATGGAGGTCAAGCTCCTATGTATAGCGACACAAAAATTCAACAAATACTGGATTTCCAACAAGGAAAATCTACACAGTTTATGTGGGAAAGAAATGGTCGCTGGAATTCATTTGATGACCCAGAAAGACAGGATATTATGCCTGCTGGTAACACCGATTGGTTAAGAACTCATTTTGGCAATAGCTTCACACAAGAACACTCATTAAGCATAAATGGTGGTGGAGATAATACTCAATATTACTTCTCAGGAAACTATCTTAGCCAAGGTGGTTTATTAACATATGGTGACGACAGTAGACAAAGATATACGGTTAATGCAAGAATTAACAGTAAGCTCGCCGACTGGTTGAATATGGGATACACAGCTCGTTTTAGTAGAACTGACTACGAAGCTCCTACACACACAGGTGGTAATGATATTGTTTGGAATCAGTTTTATTTTGATATGGTTAGATTCTGGCCGGTAATTCCTCTTAAAGATCCAAATGGATATTATACAGCTGAATCGCAGGTATATCAGATTCAAAATGGTGGTCGTGAAAAAACGCAAAATGATGTATTAACACAACAGCTTGCATTTACATTAGAACCAGTTAAAAACTGGATCACAAATGTTGAACTGAATTATAGAACAAATAATCAGTTCAGACACAGAGACTGGCAAACAACTTATGCTTATGATGTGAACGAAATACCATACTCTATTACTAATAACACAACTACTGTAAATGAGTATGCATATAAGAGTAATTTTTTTAATCCTAATGTATTTACAGAATACAGTACTGAGTTAGGTTATGGACACAATGTTAAAGGGTTACTTGGATTTCAAGCAGAATTATATACCGATAGAAGCTTATCGGGAACACAAGACAATATTGCAGCAGGTATCCCTACATTGAATACTACCACATCAAATCCTAGGACTGGTGGTGGATATGGTCATTGGGCTACAGCAGGATATTTCGGACGTATCAACTACGACTATTTAGGACGTTATCTTGTTGAAGCTAACTTGCGTTATGATGGTACATCAAGATTCCTTGCAGATCAGCGTTGGAATTGGTTCCCCTCTTTCTCTTTTGGATGGAATATTGCAAGAGAAGAATTTTTTGAAGACTATACCGATATTGTAAGCAACCTGAAACCAAGATTTTCATGGGGACAATTAGGTAATCAGAACACAGATAATTGGTATCCATTCTATAGAGTTATTAGTAGAGGAAATGCAAATGGATCATGGCTACTTAATGGGGCAAGACCAAATACTGCAGCAGAGTCATCACTCGTGTCTGCACTACTTACATGGGAGAAAACTCAAACTCTTAACGTAGGTTTCGACTTATCTATGTTACGTAACAGAATGAATGCTTCTTTCGATTGGTATCAAAGAAAATCGCTTGACATGGTAGGGCCAGCGCCAGAACTTCCACATATATTAGGTATTGGAACACCACGTGTTAATAACCTTGATATGACATCTAGAGGATGGGAAGTTCAAATTAATTGGAGAGATATTATTGGAGACTTCAGATATGGAGCAACTCTATCTTTAGCTGACAATACTGTAACAATTGACAACTATCCAAACGAGTCAAAATCACTTTCTCTTTACTATCCGGGTGCTGTTATTGGCGATATCTGGGGATATGAAACTATTGGCATTGCTAAAACAAACGAAGAGATGCAAGCTCACTTAAGCTCGATGAACAATGGTGCACAAAGTGCTATGGGTTCAAACTGGGGAGCAGGTGACATAATGTATAAAGATTTAAATGGTGACGGTAAAATTGACGGAGGCAAAAACACTGTTGAAGATTCGGGTGACCGCAGAATTATTGGTAACTCTAACCCAAGATACAATTTTGGATTGAACCTAGATGCTGCATATAAAGGCTTCGACTTGAAAGTCTTTTTACAAGGAACTCTTAAAAGAGATTATATGCCAGGAAGTGGCACAACTGTATTCTGGGGAGCTGTGGGATATTGGCAAACAAACTTTTTTGAGCCTCATCTTGATTACTTCAGACCGGAAGGTACAAGCAATCCGCTTGGAGCAAACCTAGAAGCATATTATCCACGTCCTCTTGAAAACGGAAGGAATAGATACAGTCAAACTCGTTATCTGCAAAATGCTGCTTATGCTCGCTTAAAGAACGTAACGCTTGGTTATACACTGCCACAAACATTAACTGATAATATGAGCGTTTCTAATTTAAGATTCTTTGTTTCAGGAGAAAACCTGCTTACTATTACTAAATTGAAAATGTATGACCCAGAGACAGTTGGTATTGGAGGATGGGATGGAGCAACATACCCACTATCCAAAACATTCTCTGTTGGTTTAACAGTAACCCTTTAATAATTTAGTTAAATAAAACAATGATGAAAAAATATATAAAAATTTCAATATTAACAGCATTTGTTGCTCTGTTTATTGGGTGTGACTCTTTTCTTGACAGAGAACCCTTAGATCAGGTAACTCCACAGATGTACTTCAGAACAGTAGACGATCTGGCTGCATATACAATTAACAATTACACATTTCAAACAGTTACTTCCAACTATGGTATTAACTTATTTGGAATAGACAATCACACCGACAACCAAGCTGGAACAGGTTATCCAACATTCTGGCAACCAGGAGAGAAGAAAGTTCCTTCTGGCAGTGGTGGCTGGGATTGGGGTAATATTCGTTCAAATAACTATTTCTTCGAAAATGTGCTTCCAAAATATGAGGCTGGTGAAATAAGTGGAAACCAAGATCATGTTAAACATTACATTGGAGAAATGTATGTAATAAGAGCTTATAATTATTTTGATAAGCTAAAAGCATTTGGAGATTACCCAATAATTACTGAGGTTTTGACAGATACTGAGGATTTACTGATTGATGCTAGTAAAAGAAAACCAAGAAATCAGGTTGCCAGATTTATTTTGGAAGACCTCGACAAAGCAATCGAATTGCTAATGGATACTCCTCCAAATGGAAAGAACAGAATTTCAAAAAATGTTGCTCATTTATTAAGAGCACGTGTGGCACTATATGAAGGAACTTGGGAGAAACATCACAAAGGCACTTCATTTGTACCGGGTGGAACAGGATGGCCAGGCGACCAAGCTGACCTTCAAGGCTTCAATATTGATAATGAGATCTCATACTTCCTTGATGAGGCAATGAAATCTGCTAAAATTGTAGGTGACCAAATGGTTAATAGCTTAGCTGAAAACACTGAATCTGCAGAAGGCATGGACTCTTCATTGAACTCTATAAATCCATATTATATGATGTTTGCTGATGAGGATATGGAGAAGTATGACGAAATTCTGATGTGGAGAGAATTCAACAGAGCTGTAGGAGTTGTTAACAACCTTCAGATGGAATTGACGCGTAATGGTGGTGGTTCTGGCTGGACAAAAGGAATGGTAAATTCATTTGTAATGAGCAATGGCTTACCAATATATGCTCCTGGGTCAGGTTACAACGCTGATTGGGAAAAAGAAGGTGTAAATGAAACACTTCAAAATAGAGACTCAAGAATAGTGATTTTCACAAAAAAACCGGGTGATGTTAACTTCTATCAACCTGACGGATCTCCGGCAATAGCTGATATAAGATTAATATTTGGTGATACTGGTAGTCAGGCAACAACCGGATTTATGATTAAAAAAGGAAAGCATTATTCTCCTGTAATGGCACAGGATCATAATGCAGGAACAAGTGGGGGTATTGTATTTAGAGGAACTGAAGCTATGTTAATTTACATGGAAGCTTCGTACGAAAAAAACGGTACTATTGACGCTACTGCAAGTAACTACTGGAGAGCTTTAAGAAGGAGAGCAAATGTTGATGAAGATTTCAATAAAACCATTAATGCTACTGTGATGAGCGAAGAAGCAAAAGGTGACTTTGGAGCATATTCTCATGGACTGCTTATTGATCCAGTATTGTATAATATTCGTAGAGAACGGAGAAATGAACTTGCTGCAGAAGCATTCAGGTGGGATGATTTAAAACGTTGGAGAGCATTAGACCAGCTTAAAAACAACCCATACAAAGTTGAAGGGATGCGTTTCTGGGGTACTGTCTATGAAACTGAACTTGAAGATTTGACTTTAGTTGATCCTGCAACTGGCAATATGTCAGCGCCTGCATTAAGCGATTATATAGTTCCCTATGAAAAGATTACTGTTAATAATAACATCGCTACCCAGGGTGGATTCCTGTTTACACCAGCTCACTATTTAGAGCCTATTGGTATGGATGTTTTCAGACTTACTTCTTCAGATAAGTCTAACTACAGTACATCTGTTGTATACCAAAACCCTGGTTGGAGTACTCAGGCGCAAACAGGTGCAACCGATGTTGAATAGAAGTGTCTTGAATAAGATTTATATTTAGTCCTTTATCTAAACCGCTCTCATTATGAGGGCGGTTTTTTTATATTAACTTTTTATGTAATAAAAAATAATGGTACTTTTGTATTGTATGAAACTAACTCACTTCCTCAATATTCGAAGTTATATGAAAAAAATATTAATATTGGCTACAGTTTTTTTTAATGTAATATTTATAGTTGCACAAACTTTGAATGGAACATATAAGAGTGGCACAGATTCGCTTCATTTTTCTAACGATTACGTAACTTTCCGAATAAGTGGTTTTGGAGGTTTGTCTTCGGCACAAGTGGGTGAAGGCACTTACGAAATAGTTGATAACTATATGATTGTCCATACAAATGAATATAGCGGTATGAAGTCTAACTATCAAGATTTGCCCGGTTCAAAAAATGACACTTGTGTTGTTAAAGTAGTTTCAATAAATAATTATCCTGTGCAAGGTATTTTGATTGAATCAAAAAACAAATCGGGAAAAACTATATCAGCAGGGGTAACAGGCAGCGATGGTAAAGTGTTGTTCACTGATAACGATAAGTGCACCAAAATAGGTGCTTCTGCAATGGGATACAACTCAATAGAATTCGACTTTAATGCTGGCAACGACTACCTGGTAAGACTAGCCGATAATGATGTTATAGAAGAGAAAACAGCTGTTTTTAGATTTAACGAAATAGATGACGAGACGCTTTCTATTATTTTACTTACAGACAACTTTAATAGTGATAAGAAAAGAGAAGCAGAGCTAAATAAGTTAGAGAAGAGAGCACGCAAGAAAAACCTACTGGACAAACGCTTTAAAAAAGAGTTTGAGCCGTTCGATAATTTCTACTAATAGTATAAAATCTTATATTTTCCTTACGACAATAGTTTTCTTACAATACCAGAGATAGCTCCACCCTCTGCTTTACCTGCAAGTTCCTTAGTGGCAACAGCCATTACCTTACCCATATCTTTCATTGAAGAAGCTTCAGTTTCTATTATTATCTTTTTTACTTCTGCTTCAATTTCATCATTTGAAAGCTGAGCTGGTAAAAACTCCTGAATAACTTTCATCTGTTCAATCTCAGTCTCAGCCAGTTCTTTCCTATTTTGCTGTACATATATTTCAGAACTTTCCTTACGCTGTTTCACCATCTTTTGCAAAATAGATGTTGCTTTGTCATCTGTGAACTCATCACCTGCTCCTTTTGCTGTTTTAGCTTCGATGAACTCTTTTTTTACACCCCTTAAAGCATCTAATCTTACCTTGTTCTTAGCAAGCATAGCTTTTTTAATCTCTTCTGTAATTATATCAAATAGTGACATATTTTTCTATATTATAAATCAAATAATGTTGAAGACTGTTGTTGAATATCGGTATGATAAGTGCGAGGATTAAATAATCGATCGCGTTTAAAAACAGGATTCTTTTCTAATGCTTCCAATAGCTTATCATCATCCAGTTCCTCTACAGTTAGAATAAACGGTTCCTGTCTGTAGTTATTTGCAGCTAATGATTCTAGACCGGCTTTTCCGTAATATTTCTCTATAAGCTCTCTATCTTTTGCTACCTGCTTAAGTTCTTCATCTTCCTTAAATTTACGTTCTAGTTCTTCAGCTTTGGTTTCTTCCTCTTTAATCTCTCTAATACCTGGCACGCTGTTAATTGTAAATCCGGTAGCCAAAAGTGTAACCTTCACCTCATCCTTTAGCGACTCATCAACTGCTGCTCCCCATATAACTTCGATTTCTTTACTAAATTTAGACATAAAGTCGTGTAAGGCGTTCATTTCTTCCATCATCAGAGGATTCTCTTCTCCAAAACATAGATTAATTAATATTTTCTTAGAGCTGAATACATCATTATTATTTAATAATGGTGAGTGAAGAGCATCTTTAATTGCCTCATTAATTCTATCGCTTCCTTTTGCCATTCCACTACTCATTATAGCAACACCACCGTCTTTGAGTGTAGTGTTTACGTCTGCAAAGTCGAGATTTACGTGCCCATGAACAGTAATAATCTCTGCAATACTTTTTGCTGCTGTTGTGAGCGTGTCATCGGCTTTAGCAAATGCATTAAGCATGGTAAGATCGCTATATATATCACGTAAACGCTCATTGTTTATAACTAGTAAAGCATCAACGTTTTTTGCGATCTCTTCAACTCCCTTTAGAGCCTGAACTATTTTGCGAGAGCCTTCAAAAACAAATGGTATTGTTACTATACCAACTGTGAGAATACCTAAATCTTTAGCAACACGAGCTATTACAGGGGCTGCACCAGTACCTGTTCCACCACCCATTCCCGCAGTAATAAATACCATTCGGGTGCCATCATTCATCAGGGTCTCTATCAGTTCCAAACTCTCCTCGGCAGCCTTACTGGCTATTTCAGGCTTGTTGCCTGCACCCAGACCTCCCGTTGTGTGTGACCCCAACTGTACCTTAACTGGTACTGGAGACTCCATCAATGCCTGATTATCTGTGTTACAAAGTGCAAAAGAAACATTGTGAATACCCTCTTGAAACATATGATTCACGGCGTTTCCTCCTCCGCCTCCTACACCAATAACTTTGATGATAGCATCTGTATGGCTCTCTATCTGAAAATCTAATATATCTACGTTCATAAAATCATCTCAATTATTTTATTCATCTTCGTCAGAGAACATGTTTCCGAAAACATCTCCAAACCTCTCGATGAGACCCGGCTTCGGTGATTTTTTATTTTTTTTGCTCTCTTTTACACTATGTCTTGATTCAGATCGTTTTTTACCTGAAGTGTAATCCATACTATCGTCAATAACCTCCTCTGGAACGAATCTACAACTCTCCTGCCCCATCAACAACATCCCTAATGACTGAGTAAAAGAGGGATTACTTATTAGCTCTGGAGCGTTATTAATATAAGATTTCTTTGCAGTTGCTTTGCGAACGGGCATTTTAAGTTTATGTACAAGATACTCATTAAGATTCTTCAGCTGAGAAGCACCTCCAGTTATAACTATACCTGCACCTAGTTGATTCTCATATCCTGATAAACGTATCTGCTCAATTATATTGGCTGTTATTTCGTCAAGACGTAATCCAATAACTCGGTTTAGTTCGGTTAAATCAATATCGGGTTTGGCTGAAAAAGGAGATGAGAAAAAAGGGCTTTCATGGGTTTCCATTGCTTTCCCAAATTTAATTTTCAACTGCTCAGCATCGTTTTCCGTAAAATTAAGAGCACTAATATCTTTTGTAATGCTTTTGCCGCCAAAAGGTATAACAACCGATTTTCTTAATAAACCCTCTTTATAAACAGACAATGAAGTTGTGCCTGCGCCAAAATCAATAAATGCACAACCAAGCTCTTTCTCTTCTTCATTGAGAGTTATGGCAGCTGATGCTAAAGCCCCAACAATATAACCTGCTATTGGCAGTTTGGCCTTTTCGGTAATACTTTTTTCTATATTTGAAAGCAGATTTGGCCTTCCAACTACTATTTGAAATGAAGCTTCAATTTCCGATCCTGCAACACCTACTGGATTCTTCTCAGTTTTGCCATCAATATAATACTCTACGTCGGCTACAGCGTAATTTCTTTGTAAATCTGGAACGTACTTTGTAGCCGAGTTATTTAGCTGATCAACCACTTCCTGAGTCACAATTCCTCCAGGAGAAAGAGTCATCATTTCCCTGAATTCAAGAGTATGTAACGATTGTCCGGTAAGTGAAACATACACCTTTCCTATCTTGTCTCCAATGCTATTCTCAAGCATTGTCAACAATTTACGAATGCTTGCACCAGCCTCCTCAATATTATAAACCATCCCTCTTCTAACGGAGTTTCCAGAATCAATGATTTCACTTTCCATTATCGAAATAACATTGTTCTCATTTTTTCGGCCTACAACCCCTTTTATCTTTGAAGTTCCAAGATCAATTACAGCTATAAATTCAGATTGAGTCATACTTTTGGTTAATGGTTATTCAGTTGTTTAACAAACACTCCTGAATTGATATTTGTTTTTTTGTTAACATCATTTTAATTGTACGCTAATTATTTCAGTGTACAAACTACTTGATTGTCGAACTTCAGATTTATCTCTGAATAACGATTCCACCCCAACACATTTAGTCCACCGTCAACAAAACGTACAAATTTATTCAATTTAGTTGGGTAATCTTCAAGGCTTCCCATAATAATTCTGAAATTACCTGCTCGAGGTATTAATTCCACATCATTTTCGTCATTTACTACAATTTGCTCTATCCAAGCATCCCAATCGGAATTATTATTAAGAAACATTGCAAAATCATACAGTTCATTCTTAGCAAACTCTTCTTCTATATCTCCTGTAGCAACAGGCACATATACCGAAAAACTTGATGCTACAGGCATAATTTTTCTATCTTTATCTATATAAAAACTGCCTTTATTTTCAGATATAACCCGAAGCACCGGTTCTCTTTGCTGCACAGTTGCCATAACTGATCCCTTAGAAGTAATAAAAACATTAGCCGATTCCACTAATCGGTTTGCCATTATTGTATCACGTATAGCAAGAGTGTTGATATCTTTAAAAGACTTCCCTACAGGATACAAGTCATGTTTTTTTACTAACGTTTCTACTTCTGCAGCAGTAACAAACTGAGTTTTAAGACTATCCTTAATTTCCACCTCAAAACCAGTACACTCACGGTTAAGAGATGAATCTCTGAAATAGTTGGCAGATAGAATAATGTATCCTATTACTATAGCAGCTATCAATATTACAAGAACTCTCTTCACACTCAGTTATTTTTCTAAATATTATCGCTTAATATATCTTTAATTTGTTGCACCATCCTATCTATATCTCCTGCACCAAACGTTACTACCAGTTCGGGTTGCTTTTTGATAATCAAATCCAACAGGTCGTGTTTATCAACCAGATGCTTATCGGGTGATGTTATTTTATCTAAAATAATTTGAGAGCTCACTCCCTCAATCGGCTCCTCCCTAGCTGGATAAATATCAAGAAGTATTACGGTATCTGCAAGCGAAAGACTTTCAGCAAACTCAACTGCAAAATCTTTAGTTCGTGAAAACAGATGCGGCTGAAATATAGCAGTTAATTTCTTATCGGGATAAAGAGCTTTTATTGATATTATTGCAGCCCTAATTTCCTCAGGATGATGAGCATAATCATCAATATAGACTATATCTTGTCTTTTAAGATGAAACTCAAAACGTCTTTTAACTCCCATAAAAGAGCTCATAGCAGTTTTGATCTCATTAGAGGTAGCTCCACTAAGCTCGGCAGCAGCCATTGCGGCTATACTGTTCTCAATATTAATCTTTACAGGAACCCCAAGGGATATATCTTTGATTATACCTTTTGGTGAAACAAAATCAAATAAAACTTCTCCGTTTCCTATTCTTATATTATTGGCATGAAAATCACCTTCACTCTCTGAATAACTCCACACATTTACCGATTCGATAACCTCTGGTGTAAGTTTTGCTCCTTTCTTTAGAATAAGGTGTCCATTTGGACGAATTAGTGATGTAAACTTCTCAAAACTTTGTTTATATGCTTCTTCTGAGCCATAAATATCCAGATGATCAGGATCTGCAGATGTGATAATAGCAATATGAGGCTGCAAGTTGTGAAAAGAACGGTCGTACTCATCAGCTTCAACAATTGTGAAATTACTTTCTTCCGAAAGTAGTAAGTTACTATTATAGTTCCTGAGTATACCTCCTAAAAATGCATTACAATCGATCTGAGATTGCTTGAATAGGTGAGCCACCATACTCGAAACGGTAGTTTTACCGTGCGTACCGGCAATGCAAATAGCATCACTCAGTTTTGTAATCTCTCCCAGCAATTGGGCTCGCTTCATAACAGTGAAGCCTTTATCTTTAAAATAATTAAGCTCTTTATGTGTTGAGGGAATTGCAGGGGTAAAAACAATAAGAGTATTGGATTTATCTGTAAACTCATCAGGTATTAACGTAGCATCATCTTCATAGTGGACTAATGCACCCTCTTCAACAAGTGTTCTAGTCAGATCTGTCATAGATCTATCATACCCTCCCACATTAGCTCCTTTTAGGAGGAAGTAGCGAGCTAGGTTGCTCATACCAATACCTCCTATACCTATGAAATAAATGTTATTGTATTTCTTATTACTGACTTCCATTATATTAATTCAAAATCTTCTCAATTTCATCTACAATTCTTTCTGCTGAATTATGCTGAGCAAGCTTTAATATATTTTCGCTAAGACTCTTTAACTCACGACTGTTTTTGACCAAAGAGAGTGCAACATCAAACAGCATATCATTTGCAATATTATCAGACACCATCACAGCAGCGTCTTTATCTACAAGTGCTTTAGCATTCATGGTCTGATGATCTTCTGCAACGTTTGGTGATGGAACTAATATTACCGGTTTTCCCAAAATACTAAATTCCGAAATAGAACCGGCACCTGCACGTGAAATAATAAGATCTGCTACTGAATATGCATAGTCCATGCGTGAGATAAAATCAGTTAGAAAAACATTATCAGGAATTTTATCTTCCATCTGAAGATTACTCATTTCTTTAAAATAATATTTACCACACTGCCATAATACCTGAACATCCTCTGCTGCATTTAGTTTTGTAAATGCATTTGCTATGCTTTTATTGAGTGTTGCTGCACCTAGGCTACCACCCACCATAAGTATAGTTTTTTTGTGTGGGTTTAATTTAAAGTGTTTATAACCCTCATTGCGGTTTTCTTCAGATATAACCAGGTCCTGACGACATGGATTACCTGTGACAACTATCTTTTCCTTTGGGAAAAACTTATCCATCCCATCATATGCCACACATATGGTAGTTGCCTTTTGAGCCAACATTTTATTAGTTACACCTGCATATGAATTCTGTTCTTGAATTAATGTGGGAACTCCCTTTCCTGTTGCTGCTTTTAAAATAGGACCGCTAGCATATCCTCCAACACCTATAGCAATGTCTGGTTTAAAATTTTCAATGATCCCTCTTGCTCTATTTAAGCTCTTAAACAATTTAAATACTACACTTATATTCTTAAACAAATTCTTACGATTAAACCCAGCGACGGGCAATCCAATAATTTTGTATCCGGCAGCAGGTACACGTTCCATCTCCATTCGATCTTCGGCTCCCACGAAAAGTATTTCAGAGTCTACCCATCGCTTTTTTACAGCATTAGCTATAGCAATTGCAGGAAAAATATGCCCGCCTGTGCCACCACCGCTTATTATAAACCTCTTCATCCTTCAAATATTTCAAATTCAACATTATCTTCAACATTTACAATAGAGCCTTTTTCATATTCTGAAGATTCGTCATTAACTATTTCATCACCTATAACTCTGTTTTCTACTGCAACCACCTGCTCTTTCTTTTTACCAATTCCAAAACGGTCGGCACTTAGAATGAGTCCGAAATAAGCACATGTAATAAGAGTGGATGTTCCTCCTCTGCTAATGAGAGGAAGTGGTTGTCCGGTTACCGGTATTAGATTTACAGCCACAGCCATGTTAATAAAGGCTTGAATAGATAGCAGCATTGCCGATCCAAGAACAAGGTATTTAGGAAATAGTTTTTCTGTTTTTCTTGCAATCATTCCTGAGCGAATTAGAATAATTACATATAAAAGCAGAACAAACACTCCGCCAATGATCCCCATTTCTTCTATTATAATAGCATAAATAAAGTCGGAGTATGCTTGTGGTAGAAAATCCCTTTCTGTACTATTTCCTGGGAAAACACCAAAAACACCTCCATTTGAAATTGCTATCTTGGCATGGGCAACCTGGTAATTCTCATCAGTTATTGTAAAATACTCCTCCTCAGACATCTCTCGGGCTTGGCCAAAATGAGTAATACGATTCTGCCATGTGCCCAGTCTGTTTAAAGGTCCTGAATCCGTCCAGCTTGTAGGTATGATATTTAGGAAAAGAATAAAAAGAAGTACGAATCCTATACCTACACCCGCTACTTTAAGTAGTCGTATTAACTTTACATTACCAATAAACATGAGTAGATAACAAACACCAAACAGCAAAACTGCGGTTGAAAGGTTATCCATAGCTATAATCCCGCATACTACAATCATTAAGCCTATCATCCATTTAAATAAAATAGAGTCATTCACCCCATTCTGCTTACTTAGTAGAAATGCAATTGTGCCCATAAGTGAAATCTTTGCAATTTCAGAAGGCTGAATAGTAATGCCAAGAATTGATATCCATCTGTCGGCATTATTAACGCTAACACCTATAACAGGAGTAAGAATTAATAATAGAATTGCTCCCAGTAGAACAAATATTAGTGACGAGAAAAAGCGATAAGGTATATTATGAATAAGAAGAATAACTCCCACTCCACCAATCAAAAACATTGCATGCCTGAGTATTGGTCCCCACTGATTTTGCTGACGATATACAATAGTGCTTGTAGCACTAAAAATTTCAATAAGCGAAATAACGCATAAAATAATAAAGACTGTCCAAATTACCTTATCCCCTTTAAATATTTTACTTCCAAAATCATTCAGAATTGATCCTGATTCATTTATATCATCAACAGTCTTATCAGGCTCTGTTGTATAAAATTCTTTATCAAGCATCTTTTTTTATTTAATGATTACAGTTTTCTAACAAATTTCTTAAACTGATCACCCCTATCTTCATAATTTTCAAACAAGTCGAAACTAGCACAACAGGGTGAAAGTAAAACAATATCGCCCTTTTCTGCTAACTCATAGGCATTCCTAACAGCCTCATCCATCGAATTTGTATCTCTTATTACATCCACTTTACCATCAAAGAAATTGTGCAGTTTACTGTTGTCTTTACCCAAAAATATAAGAGCCTTAACTTTAGAAGTTACAAGATCTTCAATTTCGTGATAATCATTTCCTTTATCCACCCCTCCAAGTATAAGAATGGTTTTACTTCTCATAGATTGTAATGCATACCAACATGAGTTTACATTTGTAGCCTTTGAGTCGTTGATATACTGTACCCCTCTTACTGTGGCAACTTTTTCTAATCTGTGTGGAACACCTTTAAAATCGGCAAGAGACTCTCTTAGTTGATCATCGGTTATATCCATCAGTTTAGCCACGATACCCGAAGCTAATGAATTATAGACATTGTGCATTCCTTCTAATGCAAGTAGCTCGAGCTCCATATTAAATGTATTTCCTTTTGAATTAATAAATATTCTACCGTTATCAATATATCCTGCAGAAAGCCCTTTATTTTTCTCACCAAATGGATATCTTGATACTTCAGGCTTTAGCTTCTCAATCTCTCTCGTTACAACAGGATCATCTTCCCAGTATATAAATGCATCATCTATTTTCTGATTACGAATAATTCTCATTTTAGCATCTATGTAATCCTGAAGGTTGTTGTTATATCTATCTAGATGATCAGGTGTGATATTTAATAAAACAGCAACATCTGCTTTAAAATCGTAAAGCCCTTCGAGTTGAAAGCTGCTAAGTTCGAGTACATAATAATCGTACTTCTCATCAGCCACCTGTTTAGCAAAACTCATACCAATATTACCGGCTAGTGCTACATTAAGTCCAGCCGATTTTAGAATATGATATATCAGACTAACTGTTGTTGTTTTTCCATTGCTACCAGTTACACAAATCAGTTTAGCATTTGTATATCTAGCGGCATATTCTATTTCTGAAATTACACGTACCCCTTTATTTAAGATTTTCACTACAATTGGAGAATTATCGGGGATGCCGGGACTCTTTACAACCTCATCGGCTTGCAAAACTTTATCTACAGTATGACCACCTTCTTCAAAATCGATACCGTTACTCACTAGATCTTCACGATGTTTATCTTTTAATTTTCCTTTGTCAGACAAGAACACCCTGAATCCCTTTTTTTGAGCCAAAAGAGCAGATCCAACTCCACTTTCTCCCCCTCCGAGTACAACTATCAATTTATCGTTCATTATATTAATTATCTCATTTTTAATGTAGCCACTGCTAAAACGGCTAATAAAATCCCTATCAACCAGAACCTTGTTACTAGTTTAGGCTCTGTAACTGGCGCAAAAGGTTTTTGAATAAGTGCATCTATACTTCCATTTCCGGGTTTTTGATAATGATGATGAAGTGGTGTCATTTTAAATATTCTTCTTCCTGCACCATACTTCTTTTTTGTATACTTAAAGTAGGTAACCTGTGCTATTACTGAAAGAGCTTCAACAAAGAAAATCCCGCACAAAATTGGCAGCAACAACTCTTTATGAATTAAAACCGCAAATACACCTATAATTCCTCCAAGAGTGAGACTTCCTGTGTCACCCATAAACACCTGGGCAGGATATGCATTATACCACAAGAAACCTATACAAGCACCAACAAAAGCTGATGCAAACACCATGAGTTCATCGCTACCCGGTATATACATTATGTTAAGATAAGAAGCAAAGTCAACTCGGCCCGATACATAAGCAAGAATACCTAAGGCTACACCAATTATAGCAGATGAGCCAGAAGTTAATCCATCAAGCCCATCGGTGAGATTTGCACTATTAGACACAGCAGTTACAATAAGTATAACAACTAAAATAAAAACAAGCCATACGGCTGTATCTGCATAATCACCCATCCAGCTCACAAGCCATTTGTAGTCGAAGTTGTTGTTCTTCACAAAAGGAATTGTTGTGCCTGTTGTTTTTACATCTTCAGTCTTAAATGTTACTTCTTCAATTATATTACCTACACGTATTTCACTATTTTCACGAACAACAATTTCGGGACTTAATAGAATAGTTAGTCCAACAATTAATCCAAGTCCTACTTGTGCAATAATCTTAAATTTCCCCTCTAACCCCTCTTTATCTTTTCTGAAAACCTTTATATAATCGTCTGCAAAACCAAGAGCACCTAGCCATACAGTACTAACCATCATCAAGATTATGTATATATTCTCGAGTTTTCCAAAAAGGAGTATTGATGTCAATATTGAAATAATTATGATAACACCACCCATTGTTGGTGTTCCACGCTTACTATATTGACCCTCCAGGTCAAGATCACGAATAGTTTCCCCTATCTGCCTCTTTTGCAATTTATTAATAATCTTTTTGCCTGCAAATACTCCAACTAGAAGTGAAAACACAGCAGCCATTGCCGACCTAAACATTACAAACTGAAACATCCCGGCTCCCGGGAAATCTAGTTTATCTAAATAATCAAAAAGATAATACAGCATCTTAATCTAAATTCTAAATTCTTTCACTTAAAAAACATCTTTTCTACTTCCTCTTTATCATCAAAATGGTGTTTAACACCTTTAATCTCTTGATAATCTTCGTGTCCCTTACCGGCTATCAGTACAACATCACCCGGTTGAGCTAATGCACATGCCGTCTTAATAGCTTCACGTCTATCAACAATAGTCAGTGCATTGTTTCTCTCATCTTCCGATAGACCATCAAGCATATCCTGTATGATATCCATTGGCTCCTCAAAACGAGGATTATCTGAAGTAAATACCACCCTATTACTGAGATTTACGGCTTCACGAGCCATTAATGGCCTCTTGGATCTATCTCTGTTACCTCCGCATCCAACTACTGTAATTAGCTTCCCTTTATCTCTTAGAACCTCATTCACCGCACTAAGCACATTAGTCAATGCGTCAGGTGTATGAGCATAATCTATAATAGCCGTAAAATCCTTAGGAGATCTAACTGTCTGAAACCTACCTGCAACAGGTTTTAGCATAGAAAGTACCCTTAGAACCTCATCTTCATCTAAGCCTAATAGCACTCCAGCACCATAAACAGCAAGTAGGTTATATACATTAAATACACCCACAAAAAGTACGGTCAACTCTCTTCCGTTAATTTCAATATCACTTCCATCGAAGTGTTTTTCGAAGATACGTGCTTTAAAATCTGCCATTCCTCTGAGTGAATAACTATATTTACTAGCTTGTGAATTCTGAAGCATAACAGCTCCATTTCTATCATCTGAATTAGTTAAAGCGAACGAATTAACTGGTAAAGCATCAAAAAATGATTTCTTAACATCTCGATAGTCAAGCATATTTTTATGGTAGTCGAGATGATCCTGCGTTAGATTAGTAAATATACCTCCAACAAAATTCAAACAACCAACTCTTTTCTGATGTATAGCGTGAGAGCTTACTTCCATAAAAGCGTATTCACATCCGGCATCCACCATTTTGCGCAGATAACTGTTTATTGTAATCGGGTCAGGAGTAGTATGAGTAGTTGCAAAAAACTCTCCATCAACATAATTGCCCACTGTAGAAATCAGACCTGCAGGATAACCTAACATTCTAAACATATTATACAGAAGAGTAGCTATAGTAGTCTTACCATTAGTACCTGTAACACCCACCAGTTTCAGTTTAATAGAAGGGTTACCATACCACACAGATGCAATCTGTGCTAGTGCATCGGCACTATTTTCTACCTGAACGTAGGTTACTCGTGAAAAATACTCATCAATTAAAGGTTTATCATAAACAACTACTTTTGCATCTTTCTCTATTGCTTTGCCTAAATATGAATGCCCATCTGTAAAGATCCCCTCTACAGCAATAAAAAGAGAGCCCTTGTTAACAGTTCTAGAATCGGATGTTATAGACTGTAATTCAACATCCTCATCTCCTTTAATGCTGATTACTTTACACTTCTCTAACAGTTTACTTAACTTCATAATCTAATTCATTATCGTAATGTAACAGAAATTGTAGAACCCTTAACCAGTCTCTGACCTGGACGAAGAGACTGTGCTACTACTTTTCCTGAGCCGTTAAGATTAACTCTCAGCCCCGTTTTTTCGAGCAGATAAAGTGCATCCCTTGCACCCATACCAATAACATCAGGGATAAGAGATTCATTTAATTCAATTGGCTCTGGCTTATACTTAATACTATCTAATTTAACCTTTACCCAATCATAATCCTCTTCAAGTTCTTCAACTTTAAAATTCAGTGATGATAAAAGTGTAAGACTTTTTTTTCTATTCCCATTTTTTATTTCAGGTTCTTTGTGTAGGGTCGAATCAATCATGCAATCTTCTACCGATAGCTGCACTTTTCTAAGATAAGTTTGCTCTGCAATATTTTTAAAAACCATACCAGCCATGCCACCACCAGAAGGTACTCCTTTTGGTTTCCGAAGTCCCACAAATATTGTATACATAGGCTCATCTGCCGGAAAATAACCACAAAACGAAACATAGTAACCAGAATAACCCCCTCCACCGGCAATCATTGCAGTTCCTGTTTTGCCTGCTATATCAAAGTAGTCAGATCCCACCACTTTAGCCGTACCATTATCCACAACAGATTTCAGCATTTCCTGAATTACTTCCAGTGTAGTATCCTTGCAGATTTTAGGATTAACTACTTCTGCTTCAATATTCTTTACCACCTTGCCACCCTCCACCAACTGTTTAGCTATAAAAGGCTTAATCATTTTACCACCATTTGCAATTCCGTTATAAAACATCAGCATATAAATAGGAGGAATTTGTGTTTCATAACCAAACGACATCCATGGGAGAGTCGTTTTAGACCAGTAATTATCTTTATCATTTGGATACCTTATAGATGAAGTCCCCTCAATACCATTTAACGGTACATCCCATTTAAGCTGTTTCCTAAGTCCTATCCTATCAATTCCATCAATAAACTTTTCTGGCTTATTTTCATAACCTTTAAGAACAATCTTACTCATTACAACATTCGACGATATATCTAATCCTTCGCCAACTGTAAGGTAGCCTCTATCCTGCCCTCTACGCCAATAATGATCTCTTACCCATCTTTTATTATATTGAAACAAACCATTTCCAACATAAAATGAGTCGGTAGGATTTACAACACCATCATCTAGGGCAACCATTGTTGTAACAGTTTTAAATGTCGATCCGGGTTCGTTCATATAAGAAAAAGCATTCGGATTTCCTTCTGCGTAGTTTCCATTACTCAATCTATCGAGGTTAACTATCCCTTTTATCTCTCCAGTTTTTACCTCCATAATAATTGCAGTACCCGATTCTGCTTCGGTCTCTACAAGCTTATCTCTGAGAGCTCGTTCTGATATATCCTGAATATCTGCATCCAGAGTAGTAATAATATCCCATCCATCTTTTGCTGGCTGCTCTACTACATCCATCCACTTACCTTGAATCTTTTGTCTGTACTTTACACCTGAAACTCCTTGTAGTAATGAGTCATATTTAAGTTCTAGACCACTTGCACCACCTTTTTCTATATCTTTATAAACACTCCCAACTGTTCGTGTTGCAAGATTTCCGAATGGCTTTTTACGAGAATTACGCTCTTCAGCAATCAATCCACTTCTATTTGATCTCTGGTTCCAAAACGGGAAAGTACGAATCTCTTTTAGTTCAATATAGTTAATATCGTGCCTGATAATTTTTACATACCTCGATCGAAGAGGGACTCTTTCTTCAATACCCTTTGTTCTATTTTCTGCAATCTTTTTTTCTTCCTTTTCTCGTAAATTCCATCCGTTTAGGATAACATTCTTATATTGAGAAGCAGATCTATCGGGAAATTTTTCTGCAAGCGAAATTGATAGATCACCTATATATTTCATAAGTGTATCTTTCTTTATTCCATCTGCCCAAAAATCCATATATATGCTATATATTGGTTCTGTTGAAGCAAGTAGTTTAAAGTCGTGTGTATAAATATTACCTCTTTTGGGAAGAATTACCCTGTCTCTTATAACTGTCTCTTTTTCCCCTACCTCTTTCCACTTTTTACCTTCCGATGAGAAAATAATCTTACCTGCGGAAAAGATAATCATTATAGAAAACAGCATTAAGAAAGTTACAATGAGTCCATATTTACTCAAAATACCCTTATTACTATTTTTATCTCTATTTTCTTTACTCATATTTCCAAGGCTGATTATAAGTACACATTGTTACTTAATATTTCTTTTACTCTATAAAGTATACTGGTTCGTTAGACACCTTTAATTCTAATCCAGCCTCTTCTACTCTTCTCTCTATTTCACCTTGGCGACTAGCTTCTGTGAGACTGGATGAGATAGTTAGAGCTTCATATTTTACATCTTTAAGTTCTCGCTGCAAGCGTTCTACATCGGACATTCCTTGCAACATAGTGTATCTGTGACTGATAAAAAGTATAATAACAACTACGAGTACAAGAATAAATCTCATGTTTCGGAGGAAGAAATTCTCAGTGAGAACACTTCCTCCAAAAACATGGACAAACGATTTGCGTATGTTATCGAACTTAAATCTCATTAATAATTAAATCTTCATTTTTTTTCGGCTACCCTAAGCTTTGCACTTCGTGAACGAGGGTTATTCTCTTGTTCTTCAACAGAGGGAACTATCACTTTTCTATTAATACTTTCGAAAGGCGTTAAGGGGTTTCCAAAAAAGTCCTTTTCTAGATTACCTTCAAAATTTCCTGTTCTTATAAAATTCTTCACCAACCTATCCTCAAGAGAATGGTATGATATTACACTAAGTCTTCCACCTGGCTTCAACACTTCTAGCGACTGCCTAAGCATTTCTGTAAGAGCATCCATTTCTCCGTTAACCTCTATGCGAAGTGCCTGAAAAGTTTGCGCTAATATTTTTTTCTCTTTATCCCTTCTTGTAAATGGAGAGACAATTTCAAGAAGATCATCTGTTTTTACTATCTTCTTTTTTGATCTATATTCCACAACAGAAGAAGCTATTCTGCGTGCATTCTTAAGTTCTCCCCACTTATAAAAAACATCGGCAAGCTTATCTTCCTGATACTCATTCAAAATATCCGCCGCGTTTAATCTAGCACCCCTATTCATTCTCATATCAAGGTCACCGGAAAAACGAAAAGAGAATCCTCTCACTGAATCATCAAAGTGATGCGAAGACACACCTAAGTCGGCTAATACGCCATCAACTTGTTCTATATCATGAAATCTTAAGAAGTTTTTCAGATAACGAAAATTGCTGCGAACAAATGTAAAACGTTTATCAGGAATAGTATTTGCTATAGCATCCTCATCCTGATCGAAACCAAACAACCTGCCATTTTCTCCGAGCCTGTTTAAGATTTCACGAGAATGGCCTCCACCACCAAATGTAACATCAATATAAATACCAGATGGTATAATCTTTAACCCGTCTATACTTTCATTAAGCAATGCTGGCACATGATACAATGGCTTCTGATTATCTTTTGACTCTATTTCCATAATGGCGTTTTTAATTAAAAATCACCCATCAACTCTTCAATTTTAGATGAAAACTCCCTTGGCTCAACCAATGGTTTCTCTAGTTTCTCTTTAGACCATACCTCAATTGTATTGTCGACACCAAGAAAACGTATATCAGTTTCAATTGAAACCAGCTTAAAATAACGCTTAGGAATCAAAATCCTTCCGTTTGCATCCATTTCAAGCCTTTCTGCATCAAGTACAAACTGACGGAATATCTGTTGTTGTTCTTTATTCCATCTGCTAAGACTACCTCTGAGTGTTTCTATTTCTTTTTCCCAAACTGTTCCGGGATATAATACAAGGCAATCCTGAAAAATATCTTTTCTCAGAACTAAATAATCCTCGCCCTCACTTTGCAGACATTTTCGGAAAAGTGCAGGCACAAAGACTCTACCTTTTACATCAGCCTTAGCCTCCATATTTCCCAAAAACTGCAACATTTCTATATCATTTTAAACTAAGTAACGGAACTTTTTATGGGGTAAAATTACAAAATAATCCACTTCTCCCCACATTTCCTCACATTTATTTACAAAAAAGTTATCAACAGCCCCAACCTAATCGGTATATTATTGATAATCTGTATATTTAACCCACTCAGCAAAGTGGGGCAAATTAAATGATAAGATAAAAACATCCTATTGTAGATACTTCATTCGCATATTTTTGTACATTTGCGTCAAAATTCAGAAAAAGAGGATAATGCAATGAGTGTAAACGATGCATTTAAAATTGACATCGATGGTATTTTAAAAGACAAAGCTCCAAAACATTATAAAAAAATACCTCGATTCTTAATTAAGTATCTAAAACGGACTACTCATCAGGATGACATAAATGGCATACTTGAACGAAATAAAGGTCTGGAAGGGGTAGATTTTATGCGTTCGTTAGTCGATAACGAATTCAATCTAACACTTCAAATAAAGGGAGAAGATAACATTCCCGACGACGGGAGATTTGTATTTGCCTCTAACCATCCGTTAGGTGGTTTAGATGGTATATGCCTCTCAGCAAAACTAGGAAAAAAATATAATGGCAAAATAAAGTATCTAGTAAATGATGTGCTTTACTACATCGATCCTTTAAAACCAATATTTGTTCCAATCAATAAATATGGAGCTCAAGCAAAAGACTCTGCAAAAGCTATTAATGAAGCGTATGCTTCAGAAAATCAAATAATAACATTCCCGGCAGGACTTTGTTCACGAAAGATAAATGGAGAAATAAAAGATTTAGAATGGATGAAAAGTTTTATAGTTAAATCTATAGAGTTTCAAAGAGATATTATTCCAATTCATTTTAAAGCCAAAAACTCTAATTTCTTTTATAACTTTGCCAACATAAGAAAAATGTTGGGTTTAAAATTTAACATCGAGTTGATTTATTTACCCGACGAGATGTACAAGAATTCAAACCAGTCTTTCACGATAACATTTGGCAAACCCATATCGTGGAAAACATTCAACAAAAGTAAAACCCCCTCCCAATGGGCTCAGTATGTTAAGGATATCGTTTATACGATGGGTTGAATTTTTAATGTTGCGAATAAGATAAATTATGGAAAAGATAATAGATCCTATAGACAAGAATTTAATAAAAAATGAACTTACCGTTCAGAAAAGGGTAAGAACAACTAATAAAGCCAATAACGAAATATATGTTTTTACAAGTCACGACTCTCCAAATTTGATGAGAGAGGTTGGACGACTACGTGAAATAGCCTTCCGTCACTATGGCGGTGGCACGGGTTTAGAAGCAGATATCGATCCCTATGATGTAATGAAAGTTCCATACAGACAATTAATTGTATGGGATCCTGAAAACGAGGAAATTCTCGGAGGTTATCGTTTTATTTATGGCTCAGATGTAGAATTCGATGAAAGCGGTAAACCAATGCTGGCAACAGCACACCTTCTAGATTTCTCACAGGAGTTTCTGGATGATTATCTACCATATACAGTAGAATTAGGCCGCTCTTTCGTGTCACTTGAATACCAGTCAACACTAATGGGAAGAAAAGGCATATTCGCCCTCGACAATTTGTGGGACGGGCTGGGAGCTCTAACTGTTATCGATCCTGATATCAAGTATTTCTTTGGTAAAGTAACAATGTATGGAACATACAATAAGGATGCTCGAAACATGATACTTTATTTTCTGAATAAGCATTTTCCAGATAATAACAATTTGGTTAAACCCATCAAACCGCTTGTTACAAATACAGATTATGCAAAGATGAATAAACTTTTCCATGGCAAAAACTTCAATGTAGATTATAAAATCCTGAACAAAGAAGTGCGTGCTTTGGGATGGAATATACCTCCATTAATTAATGCATATATGGGACTTACTCCAACTATGCGCTTTTTCGGGACTTCAATAAATGATGAGTTTGGAGATGTTGAAGAATCGGGTATACTTATTGAAATTGATCAAATTTTAGAGGACAAACGTGCCCGTCATATCGAGTCTTATATAAAAAGCAAACCCAGTAAACGTTTTCTTATTAACCTAAAAAGAAAAATCACTTCAAACAGAAGAAAGAGAAAAGTTACTGCCCCTAGCACAATGTCAGAGGTGATAGAGAAAAGAGGCCTCTTTTCTACAAAAAGAAAGAAATAACTATAAATCACTTTCTGAATCAACATCATTTTAGCGACAATTCACCATTTTAATTGTCGCAAAACCCTTATTGTAACTAATTGACAATATAGGTGTTAAACCTTAAAAATGCAAACGATTGCACTATCGTTGCAAGTTAATTCCCTCATTTTGTGTACATCCAGATTTAAGAAAAACTAACTTTGTCAATAGAGTTATAGTTTTAAGTTAATCAACTCTATATTATTGAGAACAAAGTACTAAATTAAACAGATAATCTAATAATGTTAACAACATGTATGTAAATTTCAACAAAAAAACGAAAGCATTTTTGATAACAATTTTATCAGGACTGCTAATGGTTTTATCGGTAAGTGCACAAACAGGTACTACGATAAATGTTAGAGGTACTATTACGGATGTTGCCGGCGATCCTATTATCGGCGCCAATATTCTTATTCAAGGCTCCTTCTCAGGTACTATTACCGACTTTGATGGTAATTACTTACTTCAAGCACCAGCAGATGGTGTATTGGAAGTGAGTTATATTGGTTATAATCCGCAAATAATCTCTATCAACAACAGAACTACTATAAACATAGTTCTTGAGGAAGACAGAGCGCTATTGGATGAGCTAGTAGTAATTGGATACGGATCAGTAAGAAAAGATGACGCAACAGGATCGGTTGTTGCAGTAGATGCAACATCTCTTAACAAAGGGCTTGCTACTAATCCTTCAGATATGTTAGCAGGAAAGGTTGCCGGTCTTAGTATTGTATCGTCAGGAGGTGCTCCCGGAGCAGGCTCTACAATTCGTATCAGAGGCGGATCGTCTATGTCGGCAAGTAACGACCCTCTTATTGTTATCGACGGTGTGCCTGTAGA
>Ga0209075_1000280_pt1 | contig 48489 bp, 40 predicted proteins | sample Stecom2011_FD_187523 | JGI IMG/M metagenome (GOLD analysis project Ga0209075, IMG submission 187523) | Agricultural soil microbial communities from Utah to study Nitrogen management - Steer compost 2011 (SPAdes) (version 2) | ecosystem: Environmental > Terrestrial > Soil > Agricultural land...
CGCTTCTTCAACTGCGATTTCGCAGAACGGGTTCATTGCCATCTTGACGTTGGCGAGATCAACGCCGGTGTTGTCCGGCTTGACACGCACCTTCACGTTGTAGTCGATAACTCGTTTTACAGCGACTAGGACTTTCATTGGACCTCCGCTCAGGAAATGCCACTTCCTGTCTAGAAAAAAGCCCGCCGGGCGAAGTTTAGAATGCCCGGCGGGAAGCGTGGCACCTCGTTAAAATTAATTCCGGATATAGGCTGATCAGCTAAGGGCTAGAAGAAAGCGATCTCAATCCAGTAAAAAAGGTGGAGCTTCCTTAGATTGAAAGCTCCAACCTATTCCCACTATTTAGTCGCGGACACCTTCCAAGAGGCCCTTGAGATTGGAGTGCATGATTTGCTTGGTTTGCTCTTCGTTCAGATCCTCAATGTCTTTGAAGAAATCAAGCGGGCTGGTCAAGCCTTCTGGGTGAGGCCAGTCACTGCCAAAGAGGATTCGATTTGAACCAACCACTTCGATTAATTCAGCAACCGGATCTTCATAGAAAGGCGAAATAAATACATGCTTGCGGAATGATTCCACAGGATCCTGTTTGAATTGTTTGGGCATCTTCTTGTAGGCCATTTCCAAGCGGCCCAGGAGCGGCTTGAGCCAGGCTGAACCGTTTTCAAGAGAAGCAACTCTAACATCGGGGAAGCGGTCGAAAACGCCGTGGCAGATCAAGGAAGCCAAAGAGTCCGAGATTGCCCTTCCCATCCAATCCAACACCTCACTAAAGGCGTCTTTCTCGAAGGGCCGGAATTCACCCTTACCGCCTGCCGTCCACCATTGATAGATTTTGTCGTAACCGGAATCTGAAACGTGCAGCATTACGAAAATTTTGGAGTCGTTTACTTTCTTCCAGAAAGGATCGAACTCCTCGGAACCAATCGCTCGCCCACCTTTGATTCCTGCGACGGGACCGGGGCGAATACCAACGACGCGCGCGCCATTTTCCAGCAGGAAGTCTAGTTCCTCGCAGGCTTTGTCAACGTCGAAGAGGTTGATCATGCCAACTGGAAAGAGGCGGTTCTCACGAGCCAGGCCACAGTCCTGAACGAGCCAGCGGTTCATGGATCCAATCAACGCACCAATTGCTTCCGGCTTATGGGATAAGCGCTCCTCTATAACTGAAGCAAGAGTCGGAATGAACAAGCCAGCATGAATACCTTGCTCATCCATGACTTTGATGTGTTCAGCGCCATCAAAAAAGGCTTTATCCCCAGGCACCGGCTCACCACCCATTTCTCTTAGTGAGAGACCCTCTGGGTTATCACCGCGATACCATTTTTCATGTGAACCAGGGGCAGCGACTACTTCGAAGGTGGGATTAGGGATGTAATCACTAATAACACCGCCGACAGCCAGCTTAGTGCGTCCGTTTACTTCGACATATTGAAATTCTTTACGAAATTGCTTTGGCAAGTTTCGAAGGAAAGCCTCAGGGGGCTCATAAAAGTGACGATCAACGTCATAGATGGGGTAATCAACCGATTTCATGGCGACCTCTATTTTGGTTGTTGGGTTCGTTTTTCACGATAGAACTGACCATATGTCAGTTATCTGCTCAAGTCAACACTTCTTTTAGATGGATGTCACCTGTCAGGCATCAGAAAATGGCCGTTAATCAACTTTTCAATGACATGGATCATATTCGCGTGTAGGTTGTAAGTGATGCTAAGTTAGTTAATAGGGGGCGGGTAGCTTTGTGAGGTTTATATGAAATTCGAAATTCAGGGGATGTATGCGCTTGTGGTCGGTGGTACCAGTGGTATCGGCGAGGCAACTGTAAGAGCATTGGTGAATCAAGGCTGCAAGGTCATTGCGACAGGAGTTACAAGAGCGGAAATCGAAGCCTGCCAGAGCAATTCAGAGCTGGAGGATGTCAGCTTTCGGCTGCTCGATGTCGCCGATTCTGATGCTGTGCGTGCTTGTATTGCCGATCTGCCGTGCTTGGACATACTCGTTAATGCCGCAGGCATCGGTGGGGGTGGTGATGAGTTTGAGGAAGCAGGTTTCCAGCGATCGATTGACATCAACCTGTCTGGGACCATGCGAGTTTGCTACGCAGCTTTGGAATTATTGGAGCGGAGGGGCGGTAGTATCGTAAATCTAGCCTCGGTTATGAGTTTTTTTGGAACGGGGACAGCTCCAGCATATTCAGCGAGTAAAGGCGGAGTCATGCAGTTGACCAAAAGTCTCGCTATTGCGTGGGCGGAGAAAGGAATAAGGGTTAATGCTGTGGCGCCTGGTTGGATAGATACTCCGATGACGTCTGCTATGCAGTCAGACGTTGAGCGGAATGAGCGTGTACTGGCGCGGTCCCCGATGGGGAGGTGGGGGAAACCGGAAGAAATAGCTCAAGGGATTGTATTCCTGAGCTCGCCCTCAGCCTCTTTTATCACTGGCGTAGTGTTGCCCGTGGATGGCGGCTTCATGGCGGTCGGGATATAGCGCCTAATCTTCGTAGCCCTGCTTCCTTCTTTTTTGCGCGCTGAAGCTCAAGAACGACTAGATAGGCTTTTAGTATGTACGATCTAATGAAAGGTATTTATGTTGTTGAAGTTGCGGAACATACGTTTGCTCCAGCGGCGGGTTTGGTGTTGGCTGACTGGGGGGCTGACGTTGTCAAAGTTGAACGAATTGGTGGCGATGCTTCTCGTAACATGAAGCTGCCGATGGTGGATGATGCTTTAATCAATCCCTTCTTTGAAGCGGGTAATCGAGGTAAGCGATCAGTATCCATTGATTTGAGTAGAGAGGAGGGGCGTGAAGTACTTCATAAACTGATCGCAAAAGCAGATGTTTTCATTACCAGCTTGCGGCGCGAGGCTCGGCAAAAATTAAGTATTGAAGCGAAAGACCTTGTAGCGCGCTATCCTCGGCTCATATATGCAAGAGCGACGGGCTTTGGTCTGAAAGGTCCAATTGCAGATCGGGGTGGGTTCGATTTCCCGTCGTCATGGTGCCTTGGCGGTGCCGGATATATGCAAACTGTGCCAGGCCAGGCGCCGCCCATGCAGCCTGGATCTTTTGGTGATCTTACGGGGGGAATTACCCTCGCAGGGGCGGTGGCAGCTGCGCTATTCCGACGCGAGCGGACCGGTAAAGGAGCAATCGTTGATAATTCTCTTTACGGGGTCGGGATCTGGTTGATGGGGCAGTCCATTTTGGCTGCGAAAGTGGGATTGCGTCCACCCGTTTATCATCAGGATGAGCCTTTCGAGGCTCTGACAAATTGTTACCAGACCCGTGATGGCCGTTGGCTTTCGCTCTGCCTGTTGCAACCGGGGTGGTGGCCGGATTTCGTTTCTCATATCGAACGTCCCGATTTGCTGGATGACCCCCGGTTTGTAGACGCAAAATCTCGGACAGACAATAAGAGTGCCTTGGTTGAAGAGCTGAATAACGTTTTCAAGACACGTACTTATCAAGAATGGCTTGAGAAGCTGGATACGATGGAAGGGGTTTGGGCCCCGTTACAGAGTCCCGAAGAAGTAGCTGATGACGTACAAGCACGAGAAAACTCCTTCGTAACGGAAGTTACTTTTCCTGATCACACAAACTATTTGGCTGCGGCATCACCGGCGCAGTTCGATGAGCGTTCCATTGGGCCGCTGATTGCAGCACCGAGGCTAGGTGAGCATTCGGAGGATGTGTTGGGAGAGGCGGGTTTGTCACATGAGGAGATCCGTGCATTGCGTGATCGCGGCCTAATAGGGTGAGTGAAGCTAGGGTCACTTCACAAGCAGAACAGGAACATCGACTTCGTGAATGACTCGGGTTGCTACTGAGCCCATGAGCAAATTCCCAAGCTTGCTCATACCGCGGGTGCCCATAACAACAAGGTGGCACTGGTGCGCTTTGACGGCTTTGGCGATTTCAGCTCCAACATCGCCAATTGATTCATGGGTCTCGTAAAGAATTCCGCTGCCTTTGAGCATTTCCGCAGCGCTTGCGGTGAAAACTGAACCATGGGTAAGGGCTCGCTCGTGCATGTTTTCGATCATGGTTTGGGTTAGGTAATCTCCGAATACTTTCACTTCATCCTGTACATTGAGTATGTGCAGTTTTTGTTCTGAAAATAGCTCGGCTCGATCGATGAGATACTGGATGGCACGTCTCGCAGGTTTTGAGTCGTCAAATGGCACCAGGATATTTTGCATAATCTTCATCCTCCGTATTTTTTCAGCCTTATGTTGTGGGGATACCTATGCACGTGTCAATAATTGATTAAGTGTTAGTTTGTCGGGTTATGATTAGCCTCAGCTTCAAAGGACCATTTCTGACAGATGTTTCCCGCTCGATCTCGTAGAGGCCGCCGATGTAGTCCAGAGCCTTCGCAGCCAGCTCGCTCTTGTTGGCCTCGTGCAGTTCGTAGAGCTGGCGTCGGGCGTGGGCCGGCCATACAGCCGATTTCGGTGATGCCGTTACCGAACCCGGCCTTGTAGCCGGCCTTGGTCACCACGCTAGGCTTCGCCCCAGTGGAATTTGCCCCGGTTCAGCCTGCGGGCACACAACCAGATGCCGAGCCCATCATGGATCAGCACCTTCATCCGATTGCCTCGCTTGTTGGCGAACAGGTAGGCGCAATGGGGTTTGGCCGAACCGAATTTTCAAGACCGCAAGAAGGATTATATGCGTCGCGGCGGCGAAAACATTTCCGGTTTCGAGATGGAGAGGTCTTTCGCTGCCCATCCCGACATAGAGGAGGTCGCGGTTCACGCTGTGTTCTCGGACTTATCGGAAGATGAAGTCAAGGTGACTGCCATCCTGAGGAACGATTCCGACCTCACTGAGGAAGCATTGTGCCGTTGGGCTATCGATCGTGTGCCCTATTATGCGGTGCCGTGTTTTATAGAATTCCGCGAAACGTTACCTCGTAGTCCGGTTGGTCGTATCCTGAAGTATAAGCTTCGCGATGACGGCGTCACGGCGACAACGTGGGATAGAATCATAGCTGGAGTCACTTTCGACAAACGATAGCAACTCACCGATCAATTATTCTGCTAAATGAGGTTAACTATCCCTATAAAACTGACGGAATGTCTGTTTTAATTGGGGCTGTAGTTTCTGATGTGCCATAAAACAATGATTAGAGGAGGATGGAAATGGGTGAACCGTCAGTAAAGAAACAGTCCATAGCTATTGATCCGGCGGAGTTTAAGATCGGCTGGCGTGTACTCATTATGGCTTTGATCGGGACGGCCACCTCAGTTTCCACCGCGCCACTCTATTCGTTCGGCACGTTCGTTGTGCCTATGCAAGAAGCGTTTGATTGGTCTCGCGGTGAGGTTCAAGCCGCCATTTCCATGATTTTTGCGTGTTCAGTGATCGCGGCACCAGTGGCAGGCTGGCTAAACAAGCGTTTCGGGCTCAGGCCGGTGGCGTTGGTGTCTTTGGTCACCTTGCCGTTAGGCTATTTGGCGATGACATTGAACACCGGATCAATCGTCTTGCTATACGCGGGTTATGGCATGTTGGCGTTTGCCGGTATGGGTACGTTGACAACTACCTGGACTCATTGTGTGAACCTCTGGTTTGATAAGAACCGGGGGTTGGCGTTGGCCTTTATGCTTTGCGGCACTGGGTTGTCTGGTTTGGTATTGCCACCTCTGGTGACAGCCGCCATCGAAGCCTGGGGCTGGCAAGCTGGTTTCTACACGTTGGCGGGCCTGACCTCCCTGATTACGCTACCTATGGCTTGTTTCTGGATGTCATCATCGGGCCCTGTCGGTGATTCGAAGGCGTCTCGTAAGGGCTCTGGCGGTGCCAGGGCTCTACCGGGAGAGACACTGGGTGAGGCGCTGAAAACACCGCGGCTCTGGCTATGCAATATCGGTCTGACATTGCCTGTCATGGCAATGATCGGCATCGTTTCCAGCGGTGTGCCTATGCTGATCGACGGCGGGCTCACAGCTACGGAAGCCGCCAATACCTTCAGCGTTTATGGTATCTCGCTCATTTTGGGGCGCGTTGTGGTGGGTTACCTCGTGGACCGTATTTGGGCGCCTGGTGTCGCATTTTTTACACTTATCATGCCTGCCTTCGGTTGTGCCATTTTCTATTTCGTTCAGGGAGAGATCCCCTGGTTAATACTCGGCGCTATCCTGGTCGGGATTGGTGCTGGTGCAGAGATGGATTTGGCTGCATTCCTGATGTCCCGATATTTCGGTATGCGTGACTATAGCAGGGTGTTCGCTTTTCACTTTGGCTTTATCAGCGTGTTCGCGACCGTAACGCCTATCCTGTTTGCGTTTATGTATGAGTGGGTTCAAGGCCACTCAGCTATGCTGATATTCTCCATGGTCAGCTTCGTGGTCGGCTCCACCTTGTTGCTTGCTATGGGACGCTACCCGAATTTTGAACTGACGACGCAAGAGAAAGAACAGAACGCACGCATGGACAACAAGCAAGCGCAGCCAGTTTGAAGGGCGCAAAAAAAGGTAAGTGGATATGACCGAGCCAAACGAATACATGGCCAATATTGCAGTTGATCAGGGAGTCGATCCACTTATGGATCACCTGTCGATTTTCGGTGCACCGACTTTCCTTGACGATGGCGCAGCAATTGAGCTGCGACTGGAGCCGTTCCACATGAATGGTGGTGGTACCGCCCATGGAGGCTTGTTCATGGTGCTGCTGGACGTGGTAATGGCGTGTAGCACACTGGATGCGGAACTCAGCTGTGTAACGGTGGAGCTGAAGTCAAACTTCATGCGTCCAGGGGGCGTTGAGGGTGATTTGATAAAAGCCCGAGGGTTTCTTCGGTCCCGAGGTAGAAGCCTCGCATTTTGTGACGGCGAGATCCGTAATGAGGGCGGAGAGCTACTAGCAACCGCGTCTGGCACCTTTAAATACATCAAACGTCCGGGGTCTGTCGATGAAAACCCAGTTCGTACCTGATTGTTAGCTCCCTACACCTGCAGCGGCGCCACCATTCGCGCGCCGTCTGCCTGGTGTCATGGTAGGAGTGTGCGTCTCTACGACTGCATGGTGGCGATGCCCACTTCCGCGATCTGGGCATCCTGATCCGGTTTTACACCGGAAACACCGATCGCACCAACTGTTTGACCGTCGATGACCAGTGGAATACCACCTTGCAAAGCTCCTTCAATGGGTGCGGACAGAAAGGCGATTCGGCCATTGTTGATCATGTCTTCGTATTGTTTGGTTGAGCGTCGACCGATGGCGGCGGTGCGCGCCTTTTCAGTCGCGATGTAGCTTGCCACCGGTGCGCAGTCATCGCTGCGCTCAAGTGCTAATGGGTGGCCGCCGTCGTCAACCACAACAATGGCTACGTTCCACTGGTTTGTGCGCGCTTCGTTGCGTGCAGCTTCAACACCCTTCAGTGCTTGCTCAGTTGTCAGTACAGGTTTTGTTTTCATCGTGTCGGTTCCTTGCGGGTCAATGCGTCGTCTATAAGCTCTATCCAATGCCGTACAGGCGTTCTTTCAGCACTGTTGAGATGGACTTGGCAGCCAATATTGGCAGTGGCGATTATTATGGGCCGGTCTCTTTCCAAGTTGTCGAGCTTGTTGTCTCTTAATTGCGTGGCCAACTCGGGCTGAGTGATTGAGTACGTGCCTGCTGAGCCGCAGCAAAGGTGGCTATCCTGCACTGGGTTCAGGTCGAACCCGATACGGGTGAGTAGCTCCTCGGTCGTGCCGGCGAGTTTTTGGCCATGTTGAAGTGTGCAGGGGCACTGGAAAACAATTCTTTGGCGCTGTGGTAGCTTGATGCTGTCAAGTTGTTCCCGGGATAGCAGCTCGGATAGGTCCATGGTGTGCTCGCTGACACGACGGGCCTTTGCGGCGTAATCCGGATCGTCTTTCAGAAGGTGTGCATACTCCTTAATGAAGGCTCCGCAACCACTTGCCGTGGGAATAATACTTTCAGCTCCGGCGTCCAGTTCATCGATCCAGCTATCGATGTTGCGTTTGGCACGGGCCAAGCCTTCAGTCTGCGCGTTAAGATGATAGTCGACGGCGCCACAACAGCCCACGCCGTCAGCGCTGCATCCCGTAATGTTCAAACGATCAAGAACGCGAGCTGTGGCTGCATTGGTGTTGGGCGACAGTGTAGGTTGAACGCAGCCGTCGAGCAGAATCACCTGACGCTGGTGAAAATGCTTGGGATAAGGTCTCGCGGGGGGGATATACGCAGGCACCTTGGATTTTAGTTGGGCTGGCAGTAAAGCACGCGTGAATTGGCCCAGCCGGAAAAGAAAATGAAATAGGCTTGGGCGGGTCATGATGAACCGCAGGCCCCATCGGGTCAGTTGGTTTCCCGCGGGGCGAGGGGGTGCTTGGCGCTCGGCCTCAGGCCGTGCGATATCCAGGAGTGAGTGGTATTCCACACCGGATGGGCATGTGGTTTCGCAGTTGCGACAGCTCAGGCATCGATCCAGATGCTCCTGAGTGTCCTTGCCCGCCGCTTCACCTTCAAGCAACTGCTTGATAAGGTAAATACGGCCTCTAGGGCCGTCCAATTCGTCACCGGTAATCTGGTACGTTGGGCATGTGGCATTGCAGAAGCCGCAATGGACGCAGGAGCGTAAAATACTTTCGGCCTCGTCGCTACGGGCTAATTGACGTGCGGATTCACTAAGGTTGGTTTGCATGACGGGCGCCTTAAAGTCCAGCGTATAGCCGGCCAGGGTTGAGAATGTGGTGGGGGTCAAGCTGTGACTTCAGGCTGTGGTGATAGCGCATCAAGCCTTCCGATAGAGGATGGAAGGGTTCGACCTCCGGCGACGGGGTGTAGCAATGCGCAAAACCGCCCGCCTCATGCGCCGCTTGACGAATGTCGACGCTTTTTGCATCGCTCTTGAGCCACCGCTGTGCGCCACCCCAGTCCAGCAGAACATCTCCTGGCAAGTCCAGAAGAGGGGTGTCCATAGGCACCGACAGTCGCCATAGCGGTCGTTCATCACGGAAGAAGGGCAGCTCGAATTCCCGTAGGTCACTCCAGAAGGCGGAGGTAGTGACATCGCCACCGATGGTTCGTTTTGCTGCTTCTACAGAACCTTCACCACCCTCCAAACGCAATAGTAGGTGTGTGCCGGTATGACAGGCTGCGCTCAATGGTTCGCCTTGCAGGCGCCACCGTCTGATATTGTCCAGAGCCTCATTGGCGCGCAGGTCCAATCTTAGGGTAAGTGTCTTTCGGGGCTTTGGCAAAACCTTGAACGATACTTCGGTAATAACGCCCAGACAGCCAAAACTGCCAGCCATTAGTCTAGATAGGTCGTAACCTGCTACGTTTTTCATGACCTCGCCGCCAAAGCGCATAAGTTTTCCTTCGCCAGTAATAACGCGGGTGCCCAAGACGAAGTCTCGTACCGAACCTGACCAGGGACGGCGTGGTCCCGAAAGACCACTGGCAACCATGCCGCCTGCCGTGGCCCTGCCTGAGAATGTCGGTGGTTCGAACGGTAGCATCTGATCATGCTCTTCCAGAGTGTCGATCAAGTGGCTTACCAAAGTGCCACTGCGGGCGGTGATCACAAGTTCACTGGGATCGTAGCTGACGATCCCGCTATGCATGCGTGTGCTCAGGATTTCGCCGTCAACGTCCCTGCCGATATGACGTTTGGTATTGCCGCCCTGAATGCGTAAGGAGCGTTTGTTCCATATCGCTGCTCGAACTTGATCCACGAGAGCCTGGCTCTGGTCATTCGGGACTATTTCAATAGTCATCAGAAACGCTCCAGGTCGGGGAAGGGTATCTCTCCCTTATGGATGTGCATGGCGCCGAACTCGGCGCATCGGTTCAGCGTCGGTATGTTCTTGCCTGGATTGAGTAAGGTTTGTGGATCGAAAGCGCGCTTCACAGCGTGGAAGCATAGAATCTCATCGGAGCTGAACTGAGTGCACATTTGATTGATTTTTTCCCGGCCCACGCCATGCTCGCCGGTGATGCTTCCACCAACTGACACGCAGAGCTCTAGAATCTTGCCGCCGAGAGCTTCAGCTCGGTCGAGTTCACCTGGTGTGTTGGCATCAAACAAAATCAAAGGGTGCATATTGCCGTCGCCAGCATGGAACACGTTCGCTACCTGTAGCCCATATGTTTCGGACAGCTTGGCAATGCCCTCCAGAACGTCCGGTAACTCACGCTTTGGAATCGTCCCGTCCATACAGTAATAGTCGGGCGAAATCCGGCCGACGGCCGGGAAGGCATTCTTGCGGCCGGCCCAGAACTGGGCGCGCTCCCGGTCGTCACGGGCCTGGCGGATATCGACGGCGCCCGCTTTTTTCAAAACGGCCCGGACTCGCTCGCATTCTTCGTCGACATCGGCTTCGGCGCCATCGAGTTCGCATAAGAGGATCGCCTCGGCCTCGCGGGGGTATCCGGCATGAATAAAGTCTTCGGCGGCACGAATGGCTAGGTTATCCATCATTTCAAGACCACCAGGAACTACGCCGGCCGCGATAATATCGGCTACTGCGCGGCCAGCCTTGCGCAGGTCGTCGAAACTTGCGAGCAGGACTTTGGCGCAGGCCGGCTTGGGCAGCAGTTTGACGGTCACCTCCGTCACGATTCCAAGCATCCCTTCAGATCCCGTGAAAAGCGCCACCAGGTCGAATCCGGGTGCATCTAGGGCCTCCGCGCCGAGGGTCAGGCGTTCTCCGTCGACGGTCACGATGTCTATTCTGAGGATGTTGTGCAGGGTCAGGCCATATTTCAGGCAGTGGACGCCGCCTGCGTTTTCCGCAACGTTACCGCCTATTGAGCAGGCGATCTGCGATGAAGGATCCGGCGCGTAATAGAGTCCGTAAGGGGCAGCGGCCTGGGAAATGGCCAGATTGCGTACACCCGGTTGCACCCGAGCTGTGCCGGCTTCTTCATTGATTTCGATAATGCGGTTAAAGCGTGCCATCACCAGGAGGATGCCCTTTTCTAGGGGCATTGCTCCTCCGGAAAGGCCGGTGCCGGCGCCGCGTGCGACAACGGGCACGCGCTCTTCAGATGCCAGCTTCATCAGCCCCTGGACCTGTTCAATGGTATCGGGCAGTGCGACCAGCATGGGGGTAGTGCGATAGGCCGATAGTCCGTCACATTCGTACGGGCGCAATTCCTCTTCAGAGGTCAACACTTTTAGCTGAGGAAGTGTTTGTTTTATGCGGTTTATGAGGGCTTCTTTGTCGACATGCGGAAGCTGGCCGTCGATCTCTTCGTTATAACGCATTATGGCGTCTCGCAAATGATTTTCTGTATTTCCGTGTAAAGTTGATGACCATGGAGATGGTAGTTGTCAGCAATGGTCAGCGATTCGAAATTGCTCTAAAATTGACTACGTGTCAGTTTAGTGGATAGTGTGAATGCCATCAACAGTGGTTTAAGGTCTTTGACGTCGCAGGTTTCGCGGGGCCGTGTCGGTCCAGTAATTGGAGAGGTTATGTCAGAAATTGAAGTCGTGAACTCACGTCCGGATGATGTACAACCATTGTTGGGTTGGAATCAGCGTAATCTGGATAAGCTGTTTGCGTTTCGGCAGTTATCGTCATCACACTTTGTTTGCGATCGTCACGATTCGAATCTTAATGGCATGGCTTACGGAGGTCAGTTGTTGGCTCAGGCTCTGCATGTTACGCAGTCCTGCGTGGACGATCTCATGCCTTCCAGCATAAACGTGGTCTTTGTCGACGGAGGCCGAATTGACCGGTTACTGGAGTTTCAGGTTAAGCCGATCAAACGTAGCCGGCGATTTGCACGATACAGAGTGACGGCGTTTCAGAGAGCGGCTGATGGGACAATAAGTACCGCACTCGAAGCCTACGTAACGTTTCAGGCAGACATGCAGGCTTACGCCTATAGTGAACCGATGCCAGAGAATATGCCTCCGCCCGAAGCGTTGGTGTCTATGGACCAGCTCCCGGGAGCGGATATCCACAACTGGGGAAAGCATCAGAAGCCCTGCTTGGAAATGCGACTAGTCGACCCTGAACGCTGCCTGGAACAGCGCTCAGAGAGCCCCAGGATGGCATTCTGGGTCAGGCTTCGTGAGCCGCTCCCGGAAGCACAGTCGTTCCATTATTCTGCAATCGCCTACCTGAGTGACTTTTGGGTCAATGCCGCCGCAATTATGCATCAGGTACCGCTTTTGTATTCCCGTGAGGAGGTGTTCGCGGCCAGCCTCAATCATAGCCTCTGGTTTTATGGGGCTTGTCGCGCTGATGACTGGTTGTTGATGGTCGCAGAAAGTCCATGCATGCAAATGGGGCGGGCGCTGACACATCTCAAATTCTATGACCGTCAGACCAGGCTGATTGCGTGTGCGTCCCAGGACTGCCTGGTGTTAAAGCAACGGTAAAATCCAATGATATAGGTTTTGGCCCAAGGGAGAGTGGCATGTCCATTTTGTTACGCCGTCGCGAGGGTGGCATTGAAGTTCTTACTCTGAACCGTCCAGACCAGCGCAATGCCCTTACGCCGGAACTGATGGCTCAACTCTCGGATGCGCTTGACGATGCAGCGCGTTCGGATGAAGTGCGGGTTGTGGTGGTGACTGCTTCCGGCGATAAGGCTTTCTGTGCTGGCATGGATCTCAAGGCGTTTTCTGCTGGTGATAGCGATTACATCGGGTCGTCCTGTCAACACTTTGAAGCGTTGATTGAAGGACGTTTCACAAAGCCCGTGATCGCAGCGGTCAATGCCACGGCTGTGGCTGGGGGGTTCGAATTGATGATGGCGTGCGACCTTGCAGTGGCATCCCATTCCGCGCGTTTTGGTCTTCCGGAAGTAAGACACGGGCTGTTTGCTGCTGGAGCCGGATTGTTTCTGCCAGCACGGATACCGTTGGCAATAGCCCTCGAACTCGGTCTGACCGGTGACACGATTGATGCCGAGCGAGCCTATCAGCTCGGTTTGGTCAATCGTGTGACGGCACCTGAGGACGTCCTGTCTACGGCGTTGACGCTGGCATTAAGGATTGCTGCCAATGCGCCGATGGGGGTGGAGGTGACCAAGCGACTGATGTGGGCATGTGCGCAGGAAGGCGTGAGTGCGATTCAGGCTCGTGTAAAAGACTCTATGGATGAGGTCTTTAACAGTGAGGATGCCCTTGAAGGCGCCCGGGCATTCGCAGAGAAACGCTCACCGCGTTGGCAAGGTCGTTGACCAACTTCGTAAAAATGCTTGTTATTCAGGAGAGTAAAAATGGATATGCAACTTCTCGGAAAAGTCGCGTTGGTTACCGGTAGTAATAGTGGTATTGGCGCAAAGATCGCGGAAATGCTGGCGGAGGAAGGGGCGACAGTGGTTATCCATGGTCGCAACCGAGATCGGGCGGAACAGGTCTCCAGTCGTATTCTTCAGCAAGGAGGCCAATGCTACGTCGTCTGTGGTGATCTTGCTGTGGAAGATGGTGCAGAGACAGTTGCACGCGAAGCTCTGGAACTTGCCGGACAGGTGGATATTCTCGTCAACAATGCCGGTGGTAGTGGCGACGTAGCTGATCGAAGCTGGTTTGGTGCGAGTACTGATATCTGGCGGGGAACCTTCAGTGCCAATGTGCTTGCGGCTGTACGCCTGATTCATGCCTTGTCGCCGGAGATGTGCGAGCGTGGCTGGGGGCGTATCATAAACATCAGCACGGCTGCTGCTTTAACACCAACCTCTGGGCAGCCGGATTACGCAGCAGCCAAAGCCGCTATGTTGAGTATGTCCCTCGGGCTGTCCAAGGCTCTCAAGGGTACCGGTGTGACCAGCAATTCGGTTTCGCCGGGCATGATTCGCACCGCGGGGCTAAATGCATTTTTACGCCAGTTTTCTGAAAAGCGTGGCTGGGGTGCTGAAGTGGCACGGGCAGAGGACTATATTATCAAAGGCAGCGGCCAAACAGTCGCGCGCGTAGGGGAGGTGGACGACATTGCCTATGCAGTGACCTGGCTTGCGAGTCCACGCTCAGGATTTATAAATGGCGCCAACCTGCACGTAGACGGCGGAGCATCGCCGTCTATTGGTTAGCGGCGCGGCCCTATTCTAGACATCTGGTACGAACAGGAACATGGCGTCCCAAGAAATCGAGAATGGCGGCATTGAAGGCATCGTTTTTGTCACCGGCAACCATATGGCCCGCGCCCTCGACATCGACAAACTCCATTTTTGGAATGTGTGACCGAAGCTCGCGCACGCCGTCCATACTGACAACGTCGCTCTCGCGTCCACGGATTAGAAGGGAGGGGATCGCAATGTGGTCAGCAGACTCGAACATAGTCTTGCTGATGTGGGCAATTTTAACTTGGTAATCCCCCTCCATGAACTTGGGATCCCAGTGCCAGCGCCATCGACCATCCTCATGTTTGCGAAGGTTCTTACGCAACCCGTCCAGGTTGCTTGACGAACGTCGGCGGGAGGGGGTATAGGCAGCGATAGCGTCGGCAGCATCCTCAAGTGAGGCAAAGCCGTCAGGGTTGCCGGTCATGAAGTCTCGGATACGCTCGACCCCCTTTATTTCCAGGCGAGGTGTAACATCAACCATTACCAGAGCCGCTGCCAAGGATGGCTCCTGTCCGCATGCGATTAAAGAATGAACTCCACCCATGGATGCACCCACAAGCACGGGGCGCTCTTCGAATGCTGAAATTATCGCTCGCAAGTCAGCGACCTGAGATTCCAGTGAATAGTCACCGTTCTCATCCCAGTCAGACTCACCATGCCCTCGTGCATCAAATGATACGGCATAGTAACCGGCTTTCCCCAGTTCTAGCCGAGCATTGTCCCAGGAGTGTCGTGTTTGCCCGCCACCATGTAATAGTAGTACCGGTCGTCCTCCCTGGGGGCCAGAACAGTCGGCCACCAGGCGGTTTCCGGTGGCCCCCAAGAATGTCAGCCGACCATCGTGTGAGTCAGCAGATTGGTTCATAATCAGCGCTTCGTTAATTTGAAGTTGGCTTTCTCTCGATCCCAAGTACTTTCTGTTACTCCTTCGTCACGGAGCTTGAACTTGTGAACCCGTCCCAGCGGACTTTTCGGCAGTTCTCGCCTAAACTCGATATATCGGGGAACAGCGTAGTATGGCATGTGGTCCACTGACCAACGACATAACTGCTCTTCTGTAATACTGTTGTGTTCTTTTAGCGTCAAAGTGATTTTCAGTTCATCCTCTCCGAGATCGGATAGCACTGCGTGAGCCGCAATCTCGTCCACCAATTCATGCTGGAGAAATGCGTTCTCAACTTCGAAGCTGGAGATGTTTTCGCCGCGACGCCGGAGATAATCTTTTTTGCGGTCAACAAAGTAAAAGTAGTCATCTTCGTCAAACATGCCTATGTCGCCGGTGTGGAACCAGAGGTTCTTCATCACCTTAAGTGTGTCTGCAGGACGGCGCCAATAGCCTTCAAACATAATGTGGGGCTTACGAGGGCGTACGATAATCTCTCCAGGGGTATTCGCTGGTAGCTCATTATCATTGTCGTCGACAATACGGACGTCGAAGAACTCGGTGTTGCGCTTACCGGAGCTGTTGGGACGCATTGGCGTGCCAAATGGCAGAATCGTGGGCAGGGAGCACTCGCTCAAGCCGAAGCCACCACATATGGTATGTTCGGCACCGAAACGTTCTTTCCACTTCTCTTGAACTTCAACTGGAAACGGTGCGCCCCAGATTGCTTTTAACTGTCCATAGCAGCGCTTCATGGCATCGTTTTCTGGCGCGTTTGCCAGCATTGGAAGCATAGAGGCCAGCAGTTGAGTATCATTGGCGCCGGTACGTTCGATTTCCGGCCAGAAGTTGGACACTGAGAAACGCGGGTAGAGCGCTACTTTGGCGCCCACCATCATGTTGGATAAGCAAGTGGTTGCAACCGCATTGAAGTGGAACAATGGAAGGGAGGTCCAGGTAATGGTGCTGCTGTCACGGTTAGTAATGATCAGCATCTGACGGGCCAGACTGCAGGCATAGTTGTGGCTGATCATGCAGCCTTTGGATGGACCGGTTGTTCCTCCGGTATAGATCAGCATTGCCAACTCGCTTGGCTTGACCTCGACATTGGGTTCGCTTTCATCGTCACTATCGATGTCGCTCCAGGGCGATAGCCGCTGTTTTTCCTGAAGGCCAATCTCAGGCTTGTCTCCTCGATAGACAACGTGTTCCAGTGTGGGCAATTTATCGGCAATGGCTGCGACACGCTCGCAATAATCATGCTCCGCGAGGATAACCCTTGTATCCGCATCTGAGACCTGGTGCCTCAGGAACTCGCCTTTTAATGCTGTATTGACCGGTACGCTGATTGCGCCCAGCTTGTTAATGGCAAACCAAGTCACGACAGCATCCGCCGAGTTGTCCAGAATAGTAACGACAGTCTGGCCTTTTTCAATACCGAGAGCCTTTAAACCATTAGCAAGTTTGCACGCGCGGGTATTGATATCGCGAAAGCTGAGGGTTTCTCCAAGAAAGTCCAGATACTGGTTATCGCCATATTCGGCCACTGCTCGCTCTAGGACGGCGTTGATCGTATCTTCCTGGCCGGTGCTCCAGTTAAGATCGGAGTTGTTCATGATATTTGGGTCCTCAATGTTATTTTTGGGCATGTATTTCGCTGGGGAACGGTTACGACATCATTATTGTCCGTTAGGACTAACCGAATCCGCATCGCCAAAATCAGAAAACTGACGGATTGACATTTTTTAGAGTCTGCCGCAGTCTTGGGCATCGGTCAATACTTTCGTGCCAGAACGTTCTTTCAGTCGTACCGGCAATTGCATCGTGTTGAGTATCGATATTGCCTGAGCGTGGGCAGCGGAAAATAATCGATAAAATGAGGATGAGACATTATGTTGGTGGGTGAGCGAGACGCGATTATTTCAGGTATTGGTCAGTCGGCTGTCGGTCGTCGTCTGGAACGGAGTGGGCTGGATCTGACACTGGAGGCCGCGGTACAAGCGCTGCAGGACTCGGGGCTCGAGAAATCCGACATTGACGGTATTGCGACCTGGCCTGGTTACCGTATCGATATGCCAGCTTTTTCACCAGTAACCATTGGTCAGGTTAAAGATTCGCTGGGCATCGACCTGAATTGGTATAGCGGCGGCAGTGAAGCGACACAGCTCAGCGCTATTATCAATGCCTGTATGGCTGTTGCCACTGGGCAGGCTAGGCATGTGCTCTGCTACCGGACAATGACTGAATCTTCGGCGATGGCTAAAGGTGTTCGCTCCAGTAACGTGGGCGGCGGCCAGCGTATTTCCGGGTTTGGTGAATTTCAGGCGCCCTTTGGAGCTCCCGCACCGGCTAACTGGATTGGTTTGATCGCCAGCCGTTATTTTCACGAGTTTGGTGCAACCCGCGAGCAGTTAGCCGCCATCCCCATTAATGCCCGCCGCAACGCGGGACTTAATCCAAAGGCCGTTTACCGTGACCCGCTTACTCTTGAAGCTTACATGAGTGCCCGAATGATATCGACGCCGCTCTGTCTGTTTGACTGTGACGTACCGGTAGACGGTTCTACCGCGATCATTGTCTCCCATAAGGATACAGCTCCGGACCTGAAGTCCAAGCCGGTATACGTGGAGTCCATTTGCGGCACATTCGAAGGCCGGGATACTTGGGATCAAATGTCAGATTTGACTCGTTTCAACGCTGAAGCGACCGGTAAGCGTCTCTGGAGTCGTACTGATTACAAGCCGAAAGACGTGGGCTTGGCTGAGCTTTATGACGGTTTCAGTTTCCTGGTTATTCTCTGGTTGGAAGCACTCGGTTTTTGTGGTCGTGGCGAGGCGGCATCATTTGTGGAAGGCGGCCACCGTATTGCTCTGGAAGGTGAGTTACCATTAGCCACTCACGGAGGGCAGCTGTCGGCTGGTCGTACGCATGGGTTGGGGCATGTCCATGAAGCTGTTACCCAGTTGCGTGGAGAGGGCGGCGCTAGACAAGTGCCAAATAACCCGAAACTCGCCGTTGCCAGCAATGGTGGCGGGCCCTTGTCAGGAGCAGTATTACTGTCTTCTGAGCGGTAGCTATCGGTATGGCAGAAGTCGCCGGTTTTGGTATTGCCGGCGACCAAATAACCAATAGATGGTCAGTTATGGGTGGCCGTGATACAAATCCCACTCTCCTGTTCGCGGCGACCTTGACCAGCCACTTGACGCGATAGCGCCACCATCCACGGGAATCGTCAGGCCGTTGAGGTAGGACGCCATATCTGACACAAGAAATGTTGCTACATTGCCGATTTCCTCTAAGCTGCCCGTTCTTCCTAACGGTATATAATTGCGCATCGCAACTCGTCCGGCTTCTCCCTGGGCATCCAGGTGGGGTTTGAGTCCCTCGGTTTCGATCATGTCCGGCGCCAGCGCATGAACGTGAATATTGTGCTCAGCCAGTTCCAGTGCCATCGAACGAGTGAAGCTCACCATTCCCGCCTTGCATGCTGCGTAAACAGCAAAGTTTGGCGCGGCGCGCAGTCCCTCACTGCTGGCGATGTTGATAATGGTTCCTCCGGCTTGTCCAGCAATCATATGTTTGGCTGCTGACTGAGTTGCCGCAAGCATACTGATGAAGTTCAGATCGATGTGTTTCTGCCAGCTGCGTAGGCTCTGTTCGAGGAAAGGCCTTTTGCGCACGCCCCCTGCATTGTTCACCAATATATCCAGTCGCCCGAAATGGTCTGCGGCCTGATCGACAGCACTTTGAAGTTGGTTCGCCTCCCTGGCGTCGATCTCGATAAAGAGCGCTTTGCGCTCCATAGACTGAATTTCGGCTACAACTCGGCCGCCGTTTTCTGGGTCGATATCGGCGATAGCGATATCGGCCCCATGCTTTGCCAGCGAAAGGGCGATCCCCTTTCCAACCCCGTTACCACCGGCCGTGATGAATGCGACCTTGCCTGTTAAGTCAATGCTCTTAGTAGCTGTCATTGTCACTCTCCTGAATGTTGGGTTGGTTTGCCATCGGGTGTCAGTTCCGAAGCTCTACCCGCCCGTTGTTGATCACAATTTTGTCACGCTCGATGGCGGTTACTCGAAAGAAAACCTCAAGGCCGTCTTGCCAGATATCCGTACGCAAGGTGTCACCGGGGTAGGCGGGGGCTGTAAATCGGCCAAAAAGGTATTTGATTCGGTTACTGTCATAGTTGCAGGCCTCGCCAAGTATCGCTCGGCCGGCAATTCCCCAAGTGGCCAGCCCGTGGAGAATGGGACGGTCAAATCCGGCGTTACTGGCGACGTCAGGGTCTGCGTGGAGCGGGTTCCAGTCGCCATTGAGTCGGTAGAGTAGAGCCATGTTTTCCGGTGTGCGCTGAGTCACCGACATGTCCGGCTCCCGTTCCGGTGGTGCAGGGGGGCGGGGTGCACTTTTTTGGGGCCCGCCAAAGCCGCCGTCGCCACGCGCGATCATGGTTTGGGTAATTGTACAGATCGGTTCTTGGGTGCCGGCATCCAGTATTCGACGCTCATAGGTTATTAAGGCGCCTTTTTCGGCGCCTTTGTCGACGATATCGACGATGCGGGACTTGCCAGTGACACTGGCTTCTGGTGGCAACGGCTTGTGAAGCTCGAGGGCTTGTTCCGCATGGACAATTCGCACCCAATCCAGCCCAGTATCCAGCGTCTTGGGCCAATAGCCGGGATGGGCAAGAACAACTCCCATTGTGGGGGCCGCCTTGAGGTTCTTCTCAAAGACATAGGGAAGTTGGTGGCGGTCAAGTGGGTCTTCGCCGTAGCCCAGGCTCAGTGCATAGAGGATGCAGTCTTTGTGGCTATAACTCTGTTCAGTATCGGGAATAGGAAGGTTGATCAGGTGGTCGTAATCAATTGCCATGAGGTTTTTCCTTGTTCGCTTGGGTCTTTAAGTGCATTGCAATCACAGGATGCGGTTCCGATGTAAGCAGTGTTTGCAGTGAGCTAATCAATTCAACTGGCTTGTCGAACATCAGGTGATGATGGCCGCCCGTGATCACGATGGGTAAAGTGCAGTAGGGGAGTGCATCAGTGATACGCCTGGCTCTTTCCTCGCTGATAACACAACTGTTTTCGCCCTTAATGTAGTGGACCGGGCACGATATCTGGGCCAGCAAGGCTTCCCCATCGGGTTCCCTCATGCCGCCGTCTGGCAGTTTCGGATCGAACTTCCATCGATAGCCTCCAGTCGTGCTTCTTAGTGAGTGTCTAGCTACATGGTCAAGTAATGCAGGGGCTGATGTGGGCTGTTCAGGAACCAGTCGGAAGCGTTTGATGCCGGTTGCCAGGTCTGGGTACGTCCGGGTTCCTCGAATACGGAGGCCTTCTATGGGTAATGTTTCTTCCTTGAACATCACATAGCTGTCGATCAAAACCAATCGGTGGAATGAGTCGGGCTGGGCGGCGCAAGCTCGAAGAAGTCTTGAGCCGCCATAACTATGACCGACGGCGGTAACGGGGCCGCAACCGAGATGGTCGATAAGGTTGAGGATATCGATGGCGGGGGTCTGCCCATCATATTGCTCCCGGTGATCGCTACTGCCCATGCCTGAAAGATCGAGAGCCACGACTCGGTAATGGTTCATGAAAAACGGCGCAATAAAATCCCACCAATGCGTATTTCCGCGATACCCGTGAATGAACAGCAGCGTAGGGAGATCCTTCCTGTGAAAATTCCAGGCCCGGAAATGAAGCGCAGTATTGTCCTTCAGGAAGTAGTGGGACGCCGCACGCTGTTTGGTCGCCCATGTGAACCAGCCGGATGAGGTCAGATGATTATTCAGCCTAGGCTGCACAATGACGCTCCTGTTCTGTTGCAAATGTTGAAGCTCGCTCTGGCGATCGACGTCGATCTGATTTCAAAAGCGAACAGTAAGCTTGTTTTGCTTGGACCGATGGGTTAGCTTAACTATGAACTGATGGTATGTTAGTTTTGGTAGACAAGTCCAGCATGCTGTTGACTAACCAGAGGCTTATTTACTGGAGTGAATGAATGGAGATGTTTCCCCGAGGTCGCGCAGCGATTGTGGGTGCCGCAACATACGGCATGGGTGAATCGCCTGGCATGACGTCCATGGATTTGGCAGGGCGTGCTGCTATTGAGGCGCTGAAGGATGCCGGCTTGAAATTACCCGATGTGGATGCGCTTTTCGTGTGTACTCCGGATGATGCTTTGTCAGGCTTGAGTGCCGCTGAATACTTGGGAATAAAGCCTCGGTTCACGGAGAACAATCGAACCGGTGGTTCAGCGTTCCACTCACATGTTATTGCGGCGGCACTGATGCTTGAGGCTGGCTACTGCGATACGGCGTTGATCATGTACGGTAGCAATCAGCGAACGGCGTCCGGTGGTTTGATGTCTATGCGCAAACCATCCCCCTACGAGAAACCGTATAAGCCTTTAACGCCGCTATCGTCATACGCACTGGCGGCAGCGCGCCACATGCACGAATACGGGACTACCCGAGAGCATTTTGCTGAAGTGTCAGTGGCCGCCCGTAATTGGGCCAAGCTGAATCCGGATGCCTTTGCCAGGGGAGACCTTTCGATCGAGGATTGTCTAAATTCAAGGATGATCTCGGATCCGCTGGCCAAGACAGATTGTTGTCTTGTGACTGATGGAGCGGCTGCAGTGGTGCTTACGCGGGCGGACCGAGCCAAGGATCTGCACGCACAGCCGGTTTATGTGCTCGGTGCAGCGGCAGCGACCTGGTATTCCGGCGTGGATCAGTCTCGCGACCTGACCGTTACTGCCGCTAAAGAGTCGTCAGCAAGGGCCTATGAGCTGGCGGGAGTAAGGCCTAAAGATATTGATGTTGTCCAGCTCTACGATGCCTTCAGTATCAACACGATTCTGTTTCTTGAGGATATGGGATTTTGTGAGAAGGGTGAAGGAGGGGATTTCGTGTCAGGGGGTGCCATTGGGCCAGGCGGACGTTTACCTGTAAACACGAACGGCGGCGGGCTCTCCTGTTGCCATCCCGGCATGTATGGGTTATTCACGATGGTGGAGTCCTGTGTGCAACTACGAGGTATGGGCGGTGAGCGCCAAGTTGACGGCGCGCGCCTGGCATTGGCGCACGCCAATGGCGGCACCTTATCGAGTCAGGCGACCATGATTCTGGGAACTGAAGAAACCCTGTAAAAACGATCAAGCTTCGGGATCATCGACATCATAGCGAATAGGAGAGATAGCGTGACCAAGGTAGCCAATATTGAAAACTTCAAGCATGTAAAGGTGCATATCAGCAACCGAGTTGCAACGGTTACGCTTGACCGCCCACCGGTTAACGCCTTGGACTCTGTTGCTATTCGAGAGCTGACGGCGGTTTTTCGGACTTTGGGCAGTACAACGGACGCCAGCGCTATTGTGTTATCTGCGCCCGGTGACCGGATTTTCTGCGCCGGCATCGATCTGAAGGATTCATCGCGTCGTCATGCTCGGAAGTTGGTGGACGATGATACAACCGTTGACCTGCTTGATCCCGGTGCGGTAATTCGCGAATGCTTCTGGGCGATCATGGATTGTCCTCTGCCGGTGATTGCGGCTGTGAATGGCAAGGCCATCGGTGCCGGGTTAGTTCTCGTGGCCTGCTGCGACATGATTGTGGCTTCGAAGGATGCCACGTTCAGCGTACCTGAGATCAAGGCCGGGGTGCTGGGGGGTGCCCGGCACTTACAGCGCCTGGTTGGTCCATTCAAAACCCGAAAGATGTTCTTTACCGGCGAGCCCGAGCCTGCAGAGGAGTTCTACCGCCTTGGCGCCATAGAATCAGTGGTCGAGCCCCAACGACTGATGGACGAAGCGCTCTCCCTTGCCGGCAGAATTGCGCTAAATAGTCCAATTGGGTTGAGGCTCGGAAAAGAGTCCCTGACGCGTGTGGAGGACTTGTCAGTGAAGGAAGGGTATCGCATTGAGCAGGAGTATACCGGCCGTGTGACACGTTATAACGACTCAGCTGAAGCACGCAAAGCATACTTGGAAAAGCGTGATCCCGAGTGGAGCTGGACCTGAGAGATCATCGTGGATAAGGAGAAAAACAATGAATGCGTTTAAAGTTGACTGGAACCAAGGTCAGGTCGAAGCGCTGCTCGACCGTATTTCTGACTATCAGGTACCGGCCGCGATGGAGAGTGCGGGTTGGGCCATGGGTGTTGACCCGGAATTTTTATCACGTTTGCAGGAATACTGGACCAAACAGTTTGATTGGCAAGCCTGCGTTGATAACTTGAACAAATTCCCCCAGTTTATTGCCGACATTGATGGCCTACCCGTTCACTTTGTTCATGTGAAAGGGGAGGGAGACGTCAGGCGCCCGCTCCTGTTGACACATGGCTGGCCTGGCTCACATTTTGAATTCTGGGATGTTATAGAGCCGTTGGCGTTCCCTTCCCGCCATGGCGGTGACCCGTCGCAAGCCTTCGATCTCGTTATCCCCAGCTTGCCCGGTTTTGGCTTCAGCGGGCAACCTGATCGCACAATGACACAGCGTGAGACGGCGGCTTGCTGGAACAAGTTGATGACTGAGGTTTTGGGGTATCCGCGTTATTATGCTCAAGGCGGTGACTGGGGCGCGATCGTAACTTCCTGGCTTGGGCTGGACCATGGCGAGAACGTAGAGGCTATTCACCTTAATATGCTCGGTTTCAGGTCGATGACACCACCGCAGAATGAGGAAGAAAAGCAGTGGCAAACTGCGGCTGATGGTGCCGGGAGAGTGTACGGAGGATATTCATCTGTACATATGTTCCGTCCGCAATCCATCATCGCCGCCACCGCTGGCAGCCCCATGGGCCAATCTGCCTGGATTGTTGAACGTTTTCATGACTGGGCGGATTTGCGTCAGCGTTCCTTTGAAGACGTGTTCTCACTGGATCGTCTGATTACCAATCTGATGATCTATCTGATGAATGATCGGTTTGCCAGCGCAGTCCGGTACTACCCCGGCGTTGTGAAAGACGGGTTTGGTGTATTGCCTCCAGGTACTCGCTGTGAAACCCCAACAACCTTTGCAGCCACCACTGGAGATGCCTTGTCGCCTGTACCGCCTCGTAGTCGCGTGGAGCTCGTGTATAACGTGGCCGGGTGGCAGTCCATTGAAGAGGGGGGGCACTTCCTCGCCATGGAAACTCCGGAAACGTTTGTGAAAGCGATTCGAGAGTGGCTTGGCTAATCAGGGGGCCTGATGCCCAAGCGGCTTGTTATTCCTGGCGATAACTAAACTGGTCGTCATTATCAATAAATCTATGTAATGACGTCGAAGGCGTTGACGTTGGAGTTTTTAAAGCCTATAAATAATAGGTAGTCAGTTATTGTTTTGGGTTGGTTGCTCCGGCCAAGTATCGAGCTGTTTGCAATACAATAAATAGGTGCAGAAATGAGAGTTCGTCATCCTGGTTTTAATTTCGCGAATATTCGTCCTCATTGGGCGCCCGTTCCGGAATTTGCACAAAGTTACAATGCATTTTCTACGGTACCTGCTCACATTGAGCCGTTTCTCGTCAAAGTCATGATGAAGGTCAAGGATGAGCTTGGCGACGAGCATGCCGCCCTTAAGGAAGATATCGAGACGTTTAACAAGCAGGAAGTTCAGCACTGCAAGCAGCATGTTGCTTTCAACAAGCGCCTCTACGAAGAGGGCTATCCTGGCATGAAAGATCTGGAGAAGCCTTATCGGGACGATTACCAGCGCTTCCTGAAGGAAAAATCGCTGAAGTTCAACGTAGCTTATTGCGAAGGTTTTGAGGCAATGGGCTCCGCGGCGAGTCAGGTGTTCTTTGAGGAGTTGGACGAGTTTCTGGAGGGGGCTGACGAAGAAGCTATGGATCTCTGGAAGTGGCACTTGGCTGAGGAGTTCGAGCATCGTGAAGTTGCCTTTAAAGCGTTCCATGCACTTAACGGACACGGTGTTATCGCATACTTCAGGCGTATATACGGTTTTCTTTACGCAGTTAAGCATATTGGCATGCACACGGCGAAGGTGGCCAGCTACTTGATTGAGGTAGACCGTGAGAAGATGTCGCCAGAGGAACGTGAAGCCTCTGAAGAGCGTCAAAAACGTGTTATGGCGAGAATACGAAAGGGAAGCCGAAAGCGCCTTCTGAAGGTGTTTTCCCCATTTTACAATCCGGCAAACATGAAACCGTCACCGGGGATGGAGCCGCTGTTGGCAAAATACTCCTAATTAGATGCTTCGGAAGCCCTGGTCGGTATTTACCAGCGATTTGTTATCAGGCAAGGGCTAGAGACCCTTGCCTTTTTGCATTACTGGCTGAGTTTTTCGACTTGATGTATGGCCCTCTCAAGTTGATCGGCATCAACCTTTGGTGAAAATCGTACTGCGCTTGGGCTCACCATCGATTTTTCGGCCAACTCCCGAATTTCGGTCCTTGTTGGTTGATCCAGTCCGAAATCCTGGAGCCGGGTGGGTAAACCGATGGTGAGATAGAATTCTTTGAGTTCAGTGATAAACGCCAGCTCCCGATTTTCGAGTGTCAGTTGCACCAACAACCCATAAGCAACGTGGTCGCCATGCAAGGTGCCTGCAGCGCGTTTGAGATAAGAGAACCCTCTTGCTATCGCATGGGAAACGGATAACCCCCCGTTTTCAAAACTTAAGGTGCTCAGAAGCACCGCCGCTTCAATCAGATTCTCCAGATCGTCGTTAACCTGATTCTTGCCTGCGGCTTCGAGGGCGCCTTGTGCATGTTTGCGGATTATGCGGTAGCACGCATCGGCTGCCATCAGTCCAGTTATGGATGCCGGCGTTCCTAGTAACGTTGTGGCCCCGGCGGCGTGGCAGGCTTCTGCTTCGAACTTCTTGGAGATAGCGTCACCAATACCGGCTTTCAGAAAACGGAGCGGGGCATTGGCAATGACCTGGCTGTCTACAAGAACGAGCCCGGGATTGCGCGGCAATTGAAGGATGTCCTGCATGATGTGATTTTCATCGTAGACCGCTATGGCGGCGCTGGCCGGCCCATCATTCGACGCGATGGTCGGTACGCTTACCATCTCGACATCCAGTTGGAGTGCCACACCCTTAGCAGTATCCAGGGCCTTGCCTCCGCCGAGCCCTACGATCATGTCTGCGCGGAAGTCGATTGCCTGCTTCGATAGGCTATCGATAGCGGTATGAGTAATCTCTCCGGGGAATACGTTGATAGCCACACTTAAGCCAGCATCTTCAAAAGACTTCTCAACGCGTTCCCCAAGCATTTTGGCTATATCAGCATCAGTGACCACAAAGGCCCGTTTCCCGAGTACGTACGCGTGGTGTCCGAGGGCATCAATAGCGCCTTTCCCCTGCACGTAGCGGGATGTACCTGCATATATTCTCATTAGTCACTCCAGTTTTATGGCTATTCCTTGCGCAGAACGCGCGCGTTGTGCCTGTAAGCAATGAAAAATGGCCGTTAACTGATTTTTTGCCATTTAAACTCTTGTCAGGCTCCCTACTATCCTATACATTCTACAGTAAAACTGAATAACAGTCAGTTATTGGTAGAGTGTAATTAATCACCGTGGAGAAAGACAATGGATTTTGAAAAGTATAAAACCATGAGCTTCGAGCGCCGTGGGCGCATCCTGTACGTGACCTTCAACCAGCCCGAGAAGCTCAACGCGTTCATGGGTACGTCACACACCGAGCTTTCCTGGCTGTTCTACGACGTTGTTGAAGATACTGAAAGCGATATCATCGTGGTTTCAGGCGCCGGTAAGGCGTTTAGCGCAGGCGGCGACATCGAGTATATGCAGTGGCTGCATGACAACCCGAAGGAATTCTATCGTTGCGTACGCGAAGCAAAACGTATCGTCCACAGCATGCTGGAATGTGATAAGCCAGTTATTGCCAAGGTGAATGGTGATGCAATAGGACTTGGCGCCACGATTGCTGTTTTCTGCGATATGATTTTTGCAGCAGATACCGCCCGCTTCGGAGACCCGCACAACAATGTCGGCCTGGTCAGCGGTGACGGTGGGCAGATCATGTGGCCATTCCTGATGGGCTATGCCCGCGCCAAGCACTACCTGATGACCGGCGAGAAGTTCTCGGCACAACAGGGTGTGGAAATGGGCATGGTGAACGCTGCTGTGCCGAAAGAAGAACTGGATGCGTATGTTGATGACTACGCTGACAAGCTGGCCGCCATGCCGGTCCAGTCTCTGCGTTGGAGTAAGGCGACAATCAACGTGCCGCTTCGTCAAATGGCGGCCAGCATGATGGATGTGGGCATGGCATATGAGAATGTCTCCTCTGCATCTCCCGATCATGTTGAGGCAATTTCCGCTTTCCGCGAAAAGCGTAAACCCGTTTTCAACAAGTAGTTGGCAACGATGGCTGCAAATCAGCACCATGGGCAGCAGGCCGGTACGGAAGACGTACCGGCCTGGCTGTCATGGGCCTACGCTCATCCTGGTGAATCGCGTTATGTTAGCGTCAACGGCTGTCAGCTGCACTATCTGTGCTGGTCTTTGGAAGACTCTACAAAACCGGCCATCCTTCTTGTGCATGGCATGCGGGGCCACGCCCATTGGTGGGATGCTATTGCGCCGTTTCTCGCCCGGCATTACCGAGTCGTTGCCCTAGACCTGTCTGGCATGGGTGACAGTGGCCATAGGGCCCAGTACACCAAGCAAACCGCATCGGGAGACATTGTCGGCTTCCTTCAGGCGATTGGGCTTAGCCCTGTCACTGCAGTGGCCCACAGTTTCAGCGGACCGAGATTGTTGCGGGCAGTGGTTGATGCGCCTCACTTGTTCTCGCGTGCGATTATTCTGGATTCCTACTTCGTGCTTTCCGAAGTGGAGGTTCCTGACGACCCTGCCCAGGGTTCGCCCCGTCGTGTCTATCCGGACTACCAAACGGCCAGGAACCGTTATCGATTAATGCCCGAACAGCCTGAAGTGATAGCAGGCGTTCTCAACCATATTGCTCACCACTCAATTCGGAAAGACAGCGATGGCTGGACCTGGAAGTTCGACCACCGTTTGCCAACCGGTATTCGGCATGAAGAGTTGGCTGAAGAACTGTTGCCACTGGTGCCATGCAGAGTGGATGTCGTTTTTGGAGAGAACAGCACTATTGTGCGCGAAGCTGATGCTGAAAGGGTCGTCGCACTGTTGCCTGAGGGCCACGGCCCTTTTGGAATCCCTGGTGCCTTCCACCACATGTTGATTGATCAGCCGACAGCGGTCGTTGCGATTCTGCGAGGACTAATGGCGGATCAGGGAGTAAATAGAAATGAGTGATCTGGTATTGAAAGAAATGCGAGGCAGCGTCGCGGTTGTCACACTGAATAATCCCAAGACTCGTAATGCCCTTTCCAAGGAGGTGCTGGAGGGGCTCGCTGACGCATTAGAAGATCTTAATGATAAGCCAGAGTGCAGGGCTATTGTTTTGACTGGTGGTAGCGGCCACTTTTGCTCTGGTGGTGACGTTTCTCGCATGTCGGATGACCGTCCACTTCCCGTAGGCAGGGCGAGGATGAAGCTTGGGCACCGCATTGTGAGGGCCATGGTGAATGGCCCCAAGCCGGTTGTCTGTGCGGTAGAGGGTTACGCGGCCGGCGCCGGATTTTCGCTGGCGGCCGCTTCGGATTGGGTGGTTGGTGCTCCTTCCGCCAAATTTGTCTCGTCGTTTGCCAAGGTGGGCCTCGTACCGGACTTGGGCCTGCTGTGGAGCCTGCCACAACGAATTGGTGTCGCACAGGCACGGCGACTGTTTTACCGTGCAGAAGTTGTTGCCGCAGAAGAGGCCAAGGAGCTCGGTATTATTGATACGCTGGTTTCTGAGGGTGAAGAACTGGTGGCTTCCGCCATTGAGGTAGCCGAAAGCTTCACCGCGGCGGCGCCACTTTCTGCAGCGCTGGTTCGTTCTGCACTGGGCCGTGGCATCCAGACGCTGGACGACGCGCTGGCGTATGAAATGGACAATCAGTCAGCATTGTATTTGACCGACGATCATAAAGAGGCGGTTAAAGCGTTTATGGAAAAACGAGCACCGGATTTCCGGGGCCGTTGAGACGATGAAAAAAGATAATACTATTAACGAAGGCTGCGGATGATGAGACCGCAGCCTTTTTTATTTACATGTCCCTCTTTCTAGCTTCGGGATCGGGGCATGCCCAATGCCTGCTCCGCAATGAGGCTACGTTGGATCTCACTGCTACCGCCATAGATGGTCATGCCAATTGACTGGCGATAGCCGATTTCAACATGCCCCAAAGCCTGATTGCTCTGTTCGAGAGTTAGCGGTGCAAACAGGTCCATCAGGTCGGCAGCATCTTGCTGATATTTTTCTGTTGAAAAGACCTTGGACATTGGGCCGAAAGCCGCGCGACCTGGAACTTGATCCATGACTCCCCAAATGGCCCGATAACACAGATTTCGGGCGATCATGGTGTGGGTGGCCACCCTGGCAAGACGACGTCGAGTATCGTCTCGGTCAAGCATGGGTTGCCCGTGGGCATTATGGTTGCGGGCCCAGTCCAGGGCATGGTTGAACATGTTGCTGTAGCTGATGCGATATTGATCTCCACCGTGTTCCAGCTCCAGCGTTGCGGCCATCACTGCGACGCCGCGGTCCACTTCGCCGATCCGGTAGCGATCATCGAGTGCGACATCACTGAAGTAAGTAATGTTCGTCCGTTCGTCCTGCATGGTGTGTACAGGGTGGATTTCTACACCAGCGAGGTTCATCGGCACAAGAAAAAGCGTCAGGCTGGCATGTTTCGGTGCATCGGGGTTGGTCCGCGCCAGCAGGAAGCAATAGTCAGCAAGGTTAGCGGCGGTCGTAAAGATTTTCTGCCCGTTGATCAGCCAGTTGCCATCGGCTCGCTTTTCTGCACGGGTTTGCGCCGAGAACACGTCGGAGCCACTGGCGGGTTCGCTGAACCCGAGGCAGGCTAGAGACTTGCCCTGCGCAAATTGTGGCAGCACTTCTTCGTTCAGGTCGGCCTGGGCAAACTTCATCATAATCTGCGCCACCTGGTTAGTGATGGGCGCCGTGATCCTCTGCCAGTTGAACTCCTCGAACACTTCCTGCAGCGCCGCCATGTCGAAGGCGTTCTTGCCTGTCCCGCCATACTCTTCCGGCCAGTGAGGGTACAGGAAACCAGCCTTGGCCAGTTGCTGGTTGAAGCCGGCGTGGTAACCATCTACTGAATGATGAGCGTGGGCCTTGAGTTCATCCGTCAGGTTGGCACTGAAGAAAGCTCGTGCTTCCTCTGCAAAGGCTTCAGCCTGTGCGCCCAGGCCAAACTCTACGCTGACTTCGCCCGCATCGGGTAAGGTTGGCTGTTCCTGACCGTTTCTCTTCCAGAGTCGGTCCGCGATGCGGGCCAACTCATCCTGTGGGTCGCCGGCAAGCAGCGCCCAGGCCTTGCTTCTTCGATAGTAAAGTTGGATGTCGTATTCCAGGGACACGCCGTAGCCACCAAACGTGTGTAAAGCGCGTGCGGTTGCCCGGCTGCTTGCCTGTGTAGTCCACCACCAGGCCATCGAAATGAGTGAGGCGGCATTCTCGTGTTTACATGCAATAGCCCAGGCAGCTTGCCATAGTAGCAACCTGCCACCTTCGATCTCAGTGAGCGAATCGGCCAGGGGGTGTGCAATGCCTTGATAGCTGCCGATGGGCTTACCAAACTGTAGGCGCTCGTTAGAGTAATTCGCTGCCATCTGAATCGCTTGGTTTGACAACCCTGTCAGCAGAGCAGATTTGAGTAGCTTCCACTCTTCCACGCAGGCACTGAAATGTCGAACCGCGTCTGGACCTTTGGCCAGAGGGGTGATCTCGTCGGCACGACTCAGGATATCTTCATGGGCCAGGATAATAGCGTCCGCGCCCAGATTGTTGGGTTCGGTCTTGGGCTTGAATCCGCTCAAAAGCACCAACTCACTACCGCTTCTGAGAATGACTTTCGCACCGGCCTTCGCACCAGGCAACACCAATGTTGCGTCAGAATCGACAGGTTGCGGTGCGAAGGTAACACAGGCTCCTTTGCCAATTTCGTCCAGCAGGGTTTTTGACTCCGGGGTGTTCAATTTTGCCAAGAGCCCGGCGGCGGGAATGCATTCAGCCAGCGGGATCGGTGCGATATGACGGCCCGCTTGCTCAGACACGAGTAGAGCATCGAATAAACCCATGCCACTGCCGCCATGACTTTCGGGAACCCGGAGCAAGGGAATACCCATCTGGACCAACTCGTCCCAGAGCTTGTGATCGAAACCGGTTGTTTCAGCTTCACGTACGCGCTCTGGTGTGGATTCTGAGGCGAACAATCGGGCAACCGTACTCTCAAGAAGGCGTTGTTCTTCAGTCAGATGCAACTGCATAAAAGCTCCCGCGCTCAGCGCTCAAGAATCTCAATGGGGCCTTGGGCCGCATCGGAGGCCTCGTAGAACTGCTCGCACCACTTGCGCAAAGCGGAGTAGCCCTTGACATCGCGTTTTGCGTAAATGGGGCGCTGAGCAAATTTTTGATGACGCCATATCCGTGCGTCTTCCTCGAACAGTTCTTTGGTTTGCTCCGCCATTTCTCGGATATTTTGAGGCATTACGTCGGGAGAGTCTGGGTCGCGTGGGAAATAGTAGCTGACTCGAAAGTCTGAAGTTTCGTCGTCCACCGGTGTGGATGAAAGTACCAGTCGACGCCCAAGTACTCCGTGATCGAATATAGTGAAGGAAAGACCTACCCCAGCATTGCGCGCGTGCAAGCGAAGTGCGATTTCTTTGGTGTGCTTGTTTAAAAAGCCCATCTGAGACTTCCACACTGGGGTGCTAGCGTCGAAGTCTAATAGCACAGGGTCTTCGGGGGCACTGTGTGTATGGCGGAAGTGCGCTGTGTCCGCCGCATTTTCGGTCATCAACTGAGGATGGATGCGTTCCCCGGGCTTGAACACAATGGCGTCGGGAAAACAGGAATAGAAATCCTCGGGATCCGCAGGTAGTTCCGGGTGTGCGAATATGTCTGGCAGCTCCCAACCTTCGCGTGGCTCGCTGCCAGGCTCCGCAGGGTCATGCCAAAGGAAAATGATACCGTGGCGTTCTACCGTATGCCATTTGCGCATTTTCTTCGGGATTTTTCGATCTTCCCCAGGAATCAAGGTGTTTTGACCTTCGGTGCCCCATTGCCAGCCGTGATAGGGACAGGCAATGCAGTCGTCCTTCACCTCGCCACCGTATCCCAGGTGCGCTCCCATGTGTGGACAGTGTGCATCAAGAACCGACAGTTCACCGGCTTTTGTCCGGAAGGCAACGAGATCGTGACCAAAGTACTTCATGGGTTTTACGCCACTGGGCGGAATTTCAGCGCTCCAGCCAATTTGAAACCAGCCGGTCGGCTTCATAGAAAGGTTCAGCATCAAGGTGTCCTTATATAAACATTCGTTTTTTGTTTTCTATCTACCTATGTTATTGCTGAACGAGGTAGTTAGTTTGTCTTGGCGTAGCGATTTCTGAGCTCGATCTTATTCACCTTGCCAGTCACCAGTTTGGGTAGCTCATCCACCACAATAATGCGCTTGGGCTTCTTGTAGCTGGCGATCAGGGAACGAGTGTGCTCGATCAGTTCCTTATCAGTGACCGTTTGGCCCTTTTTCAACGTGATAACGGCACATACGTTCTCGCCCCACTTGGGATCGGGGATGCCAATCACAGCGCACTCTGATACGGTTGGATGCTGGACCAGAGCCTCTTCCACTTCACGGGAATAGACGTTCTCGCCACCGGTGATAATCATGTCTTTCTTGCGATCGACGAGATACAGGAAACCGTCATCGTCGAACTTGCCCATATCCCCGGTGTGGCACCAGCCATTGCGAAGTGTTTCGAGAGTGGCGGGATGGTTGTTCCAATAACCGCGGAACATGGCTCCACTCTTTGCAACGATTTCGCCGGGAACATTGGGGGGACATTCGTTCCCATCCTCATCGATCACCTTGGCCAGAAGGTTGGGGTAGGGCTTGCCAACGGAGCCCAGACGTTTACGATCTTTCTCGTCACCATCGGGACGGTGCTGCTCGGAGGACAGACAGAACATGCAGATTTCGCTCTGCCCAAACAGATTAAAGAACTTGCATCCGTCGAACACGCCGATAGCATTTTTGAGAACGGGCACCGACATCGGCGCTGCGGAATAGATAATGGTGCGTACGCTGGACAAGTCCGCGTCGTTCACATAGGGATGGTCGAGGACCATCTGCACCATCGTGGGGGCCAGTAGCAGAATGGTCAGGCGTTCTTTCTCGATGGCCCTAAGAACCTCTTCCGGCTCGAATTGACGCTGCAGGTAGGCGGCGCCGCCACGTGTGTGGGCCGACAGACTGATAACCATCCCGCCCAAATGAAACATCGGCATGACAATCAGAGTGACGTCTGGTCCTTGCATATCGCAAAGCCAGGCGTCCACCTGAATGAGCTGGCGGTATTCGCGGTGCCCCCAGATGACACCCTTGGGCTTGCCGGTGGTGCCACTGGTGTAGATCAGGCAGCAGATATCTTCGTCCGTCGCCCGAAGTGGTGGTCCAGCCGGGTCTCCATGGGCAATGAAAGCCTCGAAGCTGACTGCCCAGCTTGCTGAGCCGTCGATACAGACAAAGGTTTCGACAGACGAGAGCTCATTACGGAGCGACTCCATAACATCAAGGTACTGCGCTTCAAAGAAAAAAACCTTGGGAGCAGCATCCTTTATGATGCTCAGAATTTCCGGGGGTGAAAGGCGAAAGTTGACTGGTGCCAGCACGAAACCTGCCCACTGGGTTGCCGCCATGATTTCGCCGAACTCAATGGAGTTCATTGACAGGATGCCGACCCGATCCTGGTGCCGGACGCCGCTGTTGTAAATGGCGGAGCTGACCTTGCGGGCACTGTTAAGTAGCTCACCGTGAGTGATCGCTGTGTCGCCGAGAATATAGGCCGGATCGTCCTTATAGAACTTGGCACGCTGTTCCAGATCGTCGGCAAATGACAGCTGTACAAAGTCATGCATCGAGCGCACCTCCTAAGGGGGCCTGGCGAGTAATATCGGTGCTTGCGCGTTCAATATGGAACCCGGCGTCACCGAAGCGCTTCTCGTACATCAGGGCACCTTTATAGTGGTGGCCCACGGCGTACTCTTCCGTAGTGCCGATGCCGCCATGAAGCTGGATGCCCTGGCCGGTGACGAAGTAAAGTGCGCCAGACACCAGGTACTTGAGTTCGGATACCATGAGTTTGCGTTTCGCCGTATCACCACTTTGTGCGGCTGCTAGGGCTCCAGAGAGCATGGCCCGTGACTGATCGGTTTCCACGAACATCTCCGACATCCGGTGTTGTAGTGCCTGGAACTGGGCCAGGGGCTTGCCATATTGCACCCGAGTTTTGAGGTATTCCGACGTCAATGCCATCACCGCCTCCATAGAGCCAATTGCCGCCGAGCTCATGGCCAGGATTGCGTGATCAAAACCGTCCTCCAGTGCGTTAATACACTGTTTGTCACCAGCGACGAGGAGTTTTGCGGGGGCTTTATTGAATGAGATATCGGCGCCTCGGCTGCCATCCAGTAGTTCATAGCTGGTGATGTCGACACCTTTGGCATTTCGATCAACGGCAAAGATCTGTAGTACACCTTGGTAGACCGCAGTGACTAACAGTGTGTCGCAACCGCCGCCATAGAATACCCGATGCTTGGTCCCGCTCAGTGTCCACTGCTTGCCGCTTTGGGTTGCCTGAGTCTCGACATTAAAATCGAACTCATTGCGGGAGTGAGCTTCCTGGTGGGCGAGGGCAACGATCTTTTCGCCGGTAATAATCTGTTCCAGAAGCAGGCCACGTAGTGTGTCGTCTGTAGAATATTGAATGATGGTCGCGCACAGAATGGCGGTATCCACGAACGGCTCGACTACCAGCCCATAACCAAACTGTTCCATCAATTGGGCGACATCATTGATGTCACAACCCAGGCCGCCGTCTTCTTCGGAGATAGGGAGCGCCAGCCAGCCCATTTCGGCAAAACGAGACCAGTGTTCCCTGGAAAACCCATCAGCGGTATTTTTGAATTGGCGACGTTCTTCGAAAATGTACCTGTCGCGGATGTAGCGCTCGGCGCTGTCGGCGAGCATTTTCTGTTCTTCAGTCGGCGTAAAGTCCATAGTCATAGTCCAAAGGCGAGTTTGGCGATAATGTTCTTCTGTACTTCCATGGCCCCACCGAAAATGGTGCAGGCCCGAAGGTACAGAAGGTCTGCGACGACGCCCGGTGTATAGTCGGGCCATAGCGGATCGCTGGATGGCGGCGCGTAGGCCTCTTCACGTTGATATACACGCAGGCTTCGTTGCCCCAGCGCTTCGGTCATCAGTTCTGTTAGTTTCTGTTGAAGGCTGGAGCCGCGTATTTTCAGTACCGATGCACAGGCAGCTATCGGATGCCGGCTTGGTGCTTCATGCATCACCCGTAACACCGACCATTCCAGTGCATCGACTGCAATTTTTGTGGCGGTCAGCTTTTCGGCGAATGCTCGGTCCTCAATAAGCGGACGACCATTCTTTCGTTCTCGCCGTGCGATCTCTCTAATACGCTCCAGGTCGGCCCGGGCTTTGTGAATATCAGCGCTGGACGTACGCTCATTGGACAGCAGGAATTTTGCCTGGCTCCATGCGTTACCAGCCTCACCGATAATGTTTTCCCGGGGTACCCGGACATTGTCGAGGAACACTTCGCAGGTGGAGCCTTCCCCGTTAATCATGGGGATCTGCCGTACCGTGACTCCGGGTGATTTCATATCGATAATAATCATCGAAATGCCTTTCTGGGGCCGGTCGGCCTTTTCTGTTCGAACCAGAAAGAAGCCCTGCTCGCAATACTGGCCCTCGGTCGTCCACAGCTTCTGGCCATTGATGACGTATTCGTCACCCTCCAGTACTGCCGACGTGCTGAGTGCCGCCAGGTCTGAGCCGGCGCCAGGCTCGGAAAACCCCTGGGCCCACATCTCTTCACCGCGCAGAATCGGCGGAAGATAGCGTTCCTTCTGAGCTTCGCTGCCATACTTGAGAAGCACAGGGGCAATCAGCCTCAGACCCTGCCAGCGTAGCTCAGGAGCGCCGGCCATTTTGCACTCATACTCGAACAGGTGAGATTGCAGATGGCTCCATTCGGTGCCTCCGTATTCCTTGGGCCAATGGGGCGCGGCCCAGCCTTTTTCGGCCAAAACACGGTTCCACCAGCGTCGATCATCCTCATTGGGTGGATGCATCCCGGTTCGGGTTCGGCGGACGATGTCTTCGGTCAGGTTCTCGTGCAGAAAAGCCCGGACTTCCTCGCGGAAAGCCTGATCTTCTGCTGATAATTTCAGATCCATACTGTGTTCCTTTTCATACCTTCGCCTGTGTTTCGCCGAGGTTACCGGCTAGCAGGCCAGGGGTGTTTGCGGTGTGCTTGTGGCGCAGATCGAAAGCACCGATTTGTACGCATCGGCCACGGCGTCTCCGATACGGCCACCGTGACGAGCGTCACCGATGACCGTGAATGGAATATGGGCATCGAGCAGTGACTCCAAAAGTCGGTTGTCAGGACGGCGGCCCTGCGCAATCAATACACGACTAACCTTGATTTTCTTCTGGCCGCCGCTGTTGGCTTCCAACAGAACCTCGCCTTCAGCACCAATCCGGGAAACATGGGTCTCGTCAACAACGCGAATGCCGGGGTTATCGTGCAGGCGCTTAATAAGCACGCCGCGATAGATCATCTCGGCCGAGCGTGCGAGTTTGCGTGCAGGCGAGCGACTGACGAGAATCACCTCGTACCCCCGTTCACTCAATAACTCAGCGGTTTCACACCCCGTTTCGCCGCCGCCGTAGACCAACATAGGCCCCTCGTCTGGTGAAGGCAGGTTGGTAAGTTCGCCCATCAACAAGGTGTAAGCGTCGAGTACGCAAGGCGATTCGATACCATCAAGATCCATCATCACGGGGCTGCCACCGTTGGCGAGGACCACCAAAGCAGGGCGTCCGGGCGCACAGATGGATTCCAGTGTTGCTTTCTCGCTCAAGTGAACGTCGAGCTTATGAACCTCAAGCTGGTTGATCAGGTAGTCCTGATACCAGGTGAGCTTCTCCTTGAACGGGGGGGCGGCGGAGGCAATCAGGCCACCCCCAAGGCTGTCTCGAGCTTCATAAAGCTCTGTCTTGAAGCCTGCGCTATGGAGCATCAGTGCGGCGGCCATTCCTCCGGGGCCTCCACCGATAACCACCGCGCGCTCACCCCGAAGCGGACCCGAATCCGGGACGGCGTCCAGTTCATGGCCGGTACGTGGGTTTTCAGCGCACCCAATAGCACCATATGCACCTGAACTGATTGCAACGCAGTAGTTGCAGGACGTGCAGGGGCGAATAGACTCGCGATGGCCTTCCGAGGCCTTGGCAGCCCAATGCGGATCGGCCAGCAGCGGTCTGCCCAGCGCTATCATGTCGGCGTCACCTTCGCCAATTGCCCGGTCTGCAGTTTCCGGCCAGCGAATCTGGCCAACGCTAATAACAGGTACATCCACCGCGGCGCGGATGCGGCGGGAATAGGGAAGCCGCCATCCTTCAGGGGCAGACATCGGTTCAATCACTTTGTCGAAGCTCGTAAAGCCAAGGCCAATGGAAACGTGCAATGCATCGACACCGGCGGCAACGAGTTTTGGAGCAATGCGCTCCATGTCGTCGATGCTCAATCCGTCGGGTGTAAACTCATCGGCGGAAAGGCGGTAGATAAGAGGACGATCGCCAATTGCTTCACGCACGCGCTTAATCACTCTCCGGGGGAAGTTGAGGCGTCTCTCTTCATCGCCTCCCCATTCGTCATCACGGTGATTGGCGTAGGGAGACAGAAAACAAGTCAGAAGGTAGCCATGGGCACCATGCAGTTCGAAAGCTTGATAGCCCGCCTTAACCCCAAGTTCGGCGCTGCGGCCGAAGCGTTCGATCAAGTGCTCAATTTCATCCGTGGTCATGCCCCGGGCTTTGAGCTTGTCCGGGTTGGAGCGTGAGCGGACATCGCTGGGGGCAATTGGCAGTTCGTCTTTTACGATATCTCGTTTCGCAGCCTGGCCGCCATGCTGCAGTTGCAGGCACGGGACTGAGCCGGCTGTGCTGATGGCTTCCACAAGTCGTTGGTGTCCGGCGACGTGCGACAGGTTCTCCAGTGTGAGTTGCCTGTGCTCAGAGCGACCTGTAGCGCCATCAACACAGCAGAATTCCACGATGATCATGCCGGTGCCACCGACAGCCCGTTCACGGTAAAACGCAACCTGTTCTGGCGTGACGTAACCGTCGAGGCTTCCGAGGTTAGTGGACATGGGAGCCATGGCAATACGGTTTGGAATCGTTAGATTGCGAATGGTGATGGGTTTGAAGATATTCGGATACTGGATTGTCGGCATTGCCCCACTCCTGCTTTAAATTACGGAATCTTATAACTGACAATAAATCAGTTTTTGGCGAAAATCTACAGCCTGTTACTGAGTTTTTCGGCATTCGTCCGGTAATTTGATTGCCGACGAAGGGTATTTCTAAGTTCGGAATCGCCTGCACATCAGGTGCGTTAACCGTCGTATAGCGAGTTTGGTCCTGGTTGTTCGTCATGAAGCAGTTTTAGAATATCTGTCAGTTGTAGATTTGGTGAGAGGCGGTGTAAGTTTCGGAATGTTCGATCTAGCCATGCTATAAGCGGATGGAGCCAGATGATCGAATGTTGCCGCAACAAAATCACTTGCACGTAGCTGATGGTGTGTTAGTTTATGGTTTAGGGTTTTGGGTTCTTCTCCGGTTTCTTTATAACAAGGTGATTGGAGAGAGTCCTGCCTGACCAGCGTCAGGTTAGCCAGGTGTGCTGATATGGCTCAGACACGGTAATGAAACTGGCTCCTGGAGTTACCGTAAAACCGATTCGTAACAAAGAGGCGGTAAAGTGAAAACAAAAACAAGGTCAGTTGTTAGAGAGAAAATTAATCAAAGAGCGCACAAGCGTTCCGGGTTGACTTGTGCGGTGGTGGCCCTTTCCGCGACGATGGCAGCTTCGAGCGCGCAAGCGATTTCCTTTGATACCGGAAACCGCGACCTGAGTGTTCGCTGGGACAATACCTTTCGCTACAACGCAGGTTGGCGACTGGAAGACCAGAACCAGGACTTTATTGATTCGCCTTTTTATGACGATGGCGAAAATTCCTTCGAGCAGGGCGATATGGTTATCAATCGGCTCGATATCATCTCTGAGCTGGATGTGGTCTGGAAGGGGCAGCACGCGCTGAGGATAAGCGCGGCGGGCTGGTATGACGATGTCTATCAGGATGACGTGAAGCCCCGTAGCAACGCTTCCGGCAACTACATCGACAACGAATACAACTCCTACGCTGATCGATACATGGCTGGGCCTTCCGGGGAGATCCTGGATGCGTTCGTACAGTCCAGTTTTTATGCTGGCCAGGTCAGTGGAACGGTGCGGGCCGGACAGCATAACGTTTATTGGGGGGAGTCTCTGTATTCTATCGGTAACAGTATCGCCTACTCACAGGGGCCGGTGGATACTATTAAGTCGGCAGTAAGTCCCGGTGCCGAGGCTAAAGAGCTGTTCATGCCGCTCACTCAGGTTTCGGCGCAGTTCCAGTTGACTGGTGACTTGTCCTTGGGTGCTCAGTACCTGCTGGATTGGAAGCCGTTCCGGTTGGTTCCGGGTGGTACCTATTTTGCCGGCTCGGATGGCTCGCGCTCTGATTTCGGTGCGGCACCTGAAGTGTTCCCCATCCGCAATGGAAGTGATTTCGACCCCGATGATGATCACGGCGACTTTGGTATTAACCTTCGCTGGAGCCCATGGTGGCTGCAAGGCACGGCCGGCATCTACTACCGCCGCTTTGATGAGAAGCTACCGTGGAGTTTCACTCAGGTTGGCATCGTTGAAGTCGCGCCGGGGACCTTTGCGGGCGTGCCGCAGGCAATCCGTCTGGGCTACGCCAGGGATACTGAGCTGTACGGCGTGAGCCTCACCAAGACCGTCGGCACGTCAAGTGTCGGTGCGGAAATCTCATACCGCAAAGATACCGCACTCAACTCCGTGAGTGGTTACACGGTAATTCCTGCCAATAACGCCGAGCCAACCTATGAAGAGATGGAAGGCGCTCGAGGTAACACCTTTCATGCGCTCGTAAATTCAGTCTACCTTCTTCCCGAAACTCCACTCTGGGTCGGCGGTACGCTGCAGGGCGAACTAAGCTACAACTATCTGGATAAGATTACTGAAAACGAAGATCGTTTTAATGGGCGTGGTGATGGTTGCACAACCGCCTATAGCAAAAACTGTGTTGACGATCACTCACTGGGTATTCAGATCGGATTCACGCCAGAGTGGCCACAGGCTTTTGCAGGCTGGGATATGTCCATGCCGACAAGCTTGGCGTATGGTCTTGACGGCAATAGCCCCACCCTGGGCGGCACCAACGAGGGCGTGTATAACTATTCTATCGGTGTTGCAGCGGATTATCAGGGTAAACATTTCTTTACAGCGAAGTGGATTGACTCCCATGGAGAATATGAGGTGAATCCTGCTTCTGGTTACGTAACGTCGGATCATACGGTGGGTTCGCCAGTGCAAAATGACCACGGCTGGCTGTCCTTTACTTATAAAGTGACGTTGTAAGGCTGCGTGCCATTTCAAGAATGAGGAAGAGACCGATGCGTTATACAAAAACAATTATGCTGGCTGCAATGGGTGTCATGTTGTCCGGACACGCGTTCTCAGCCGATCTGTCCCAGGAAGAAATCAGTAAACTTGGGGATTCACTGACACCATTTGGGGCCGTCAAGGCCGGGAACGAGGCGGGTACCATTCCTGCCTGGACGGGGGGTGTGTGTGCGCCTCCGGCGAATTATGACCCGATCGAGGGGGACAGGGGAGGGTCTCCCTATGCTAATCCATTCCCGGATGAAGAGCCTCGGTTGGTTATCACAGCTGAGAATATGTCCCAATACGCAGACAAGATAGATGCGGGTACCAAGGCATTAATGAAGCGATATCCGGAAACCTTCCGGATGGATGTGTATCCAACGCATCGTACAGCCTGTTTCCCGGACTGGGCATACAAGAACACGATTGAAAACGTGGAGAAGCCACGACTGGTCGGTGACGCACCAGGTCTGGAAGGGGCCCACGCACAGGTGCCGTTCCCGATGCCTAAGGATGGTTATCAGGCGATGTGGAACTCAAATGTGAAGTTTGATCAACCCCGTTCAGGTGGTACTCAGGCGGCATATCTGGTTGACGCTTCCGGCAACAGTACGTTGCTTTCGATTCAGAATATCCCGAACCGAAACTACTACTGGGACAACGAGTTGGATGCAGTGCCGAAGAACCAGCCCTATTGGATGCTTCTGGCCGAGACTGTCGACCCGTCCTCAGTGGCAGGGACCAAACAAATGCGGCACTCGTTCACCAATGCCCATGAGCGCGCGACCATGGCATGGTCTTATGTTCCTGGTCAGCGGCGGGTTCGTCTTGCACCGGAGTTCAAGTACGATACGGTGAGCACGCAAAGTGGCGGCATCCTGCTTTACGACGAAATAAATGGCTTCTCAGGCGATATGGACAAATTCAACTTCAAGCTAGTAGGGCGCAAGGAGATGTTTGTTCCTTATAACGCCTATGAGCTCTGGGCTGCTGATCCGGAAATATCCAATACGCCCAATCACGTTAACCCAGACGTGATGCGCTGGGAACTGCATCGGGTATGGGAAGTAGAGGCAACGCTCAAGGAGGGAGAGCGTCACGTTCAGATGGTCAAACGGTTCTTCTTGGACGAAGACAGTTGGTCCATCCTGTCATACCACTCCTTGGATCATGGCGGAAATATCCATCATGTTATGCACCAGCCTCCTGTCCAGCGCTACGAGGTGCCTATGTTTAGTAATGGCCAGTATGCCCTGTACGATTTTAGCAAGGGCATCTATTCACATGGGTCCTTGATGGGAGCGCCGGGCATGACCGGTTTTCCGAGAATTGAGTCATTCCCACCAAACTTTTTTACTCCTGGATCAATGGCGGGTAGTGGTCTGCGTTAAAGCGTAAGTGGACTCCGAATGTGGCGTCTAAGACAGATCTGTTGGGGGCTTGCGGGCCCCCAGTTTTTCCGCGGCCTGTTAAGGCTGGAACAACAGTAACTGAGAGTGTGACTCTATGCGGAAACTTTGTGCCTATGCGCGTTTATCTGGCTGGCCGTTTGCTCTGGCTCTGACCCTGATGTGTTCGTTTACGGGCTATGCCAGAGCGTTCAGTGATCCACTGAAAACACCGGCATCTGCGGTAGAGCAAATCACCTCTGCCCATTTGACCAGCATTGCTGAGGTCAATGGTGTTCTTATTGCGGTCGGGGCTCGTGGCTTAATTGCGCTATCGGATGATGACGGTAAAAGTTGGGATCAAGTCGCGTCCCCAGTGTCGTCCGATCTGCTGGACCTGGACTTTCCCGACGACAAGCATGGGTGGATCGTAGGGCACGATGGCGTTGTTTTGAGAACTACAGACGGAGGGTATTCCTGGCAGAAACAATATGACGGCTGGCAAGCCCATGAAATGTTCAGGCGGCACTTTACAGAGTTGCAGGAAACGGGCTACGAAATGGCCGCGGCTTACCTAAATGTGGTGGAGCTGAATTATAAAGATGGCCCCGAGCAGGCCTTGATGGACGTCTGGTTCAGGAATCCGAAAGAAGGGTTTGCTGTTGGTACCTTCGGTACCCTGATGGCTACAAGCGATGGTGGAAAAAACTGGTCATCGTGGATGGAGCGTATCGATAACCCTGAAGTTCTTCATTACAACGCCATTGCTGGAGACAAAGACGGCGTTTTTCTGGCGTCGGAGCGAGGCAAAATCTATCGGCTGAATGCGGCAGGCAGTAAGTTTGACGCACTAACTACTGGCTATAGCGGAACCTTTTTTACCATCAGTGTTCATGGTGATGACGTAATTGCAGCTGGGCTGCGGGGAACCATTTACCACTCAGCTGATGGTGGTGATTCCTGGTTGCAGATTGATAGTGGTATTTCATCGTCTATTACCGACTCCCGCGCCCTGGGAGATGAGCGATTTCTGCTGGCAAGTATTGATGGCCGTATTTTTACATTGGATGCGGAAACCGGGAAGCTGGAACGCCACCCTGTAGAAAATCGCGGCCGGTATTCCAGTATTGCGGGAACACCCGGTAAAAATCTCGTTACTGTAGGTTTTTCGGGAATACGACCGGTTCAGTGAAGCAACCGTAACAATTATAAGACGCATCCAAGAGGATAATATGGCATTTAAACAACCTCTCGACATGCCTGTGGTACCTGATCCCGCCCAGTTTGACAGGCAGAGTGGAAACCGGCTTGAGCGGATGGTATTCAATCACCGGCTTATCGTCATCCTGCTCTGTGCTGTGATGACGGGCTTCCTGGGTTGGCACGCATTGAAATTGCCGGTCAACACCAGCTTTGAAAAGATGATTCCGCAGTCGCACCCATACATCCAGAACTATTTTGAGCACCGGGAAGGGCTCAGTGGAATGGGTAATGCCCTTCGTATTTCCGTCGAAAATACGGAGGGTGATATCTTTGATAAGGAATACCTACTTACACTCCAGAAAATCAGTGACGTCGTTTACCTGATGGAAGGGGTTGACCAAGGTTGGATGCGAAGCCTTTGGACCTCAAGTCTGCGATGGACGGAGGTGACAGAGGAAGGTTACCGAGGTGGTCCGATCATGCCGGATGGATGGGACGGTAGCTCTGGTTCTATGGAGCAGCTGAATGACAACATCGGCAGGGCGGGAATTGTCGGAAGCTATGTCGCTAACGACATGCGCTCATCGATGATTTTTGTGCCATTACTGGAGCGGTCTCCTTCCACAGGAGAACCCCTGGACTATCGGGCCTTTTCGCAGCAACTGGAAGAGAAAGTCAGGGCTCTGGAAAACGACAAAATCAAAGTCCACATTATCGGCTTTGCAAAACTTGTGGGCGACATGATTGAAGGCATGTACGACGTTATGGTCTATTTTGCCTTCTCGGTGCTTATTGCCACACTCATCGTTTTTTCCTATACACGCTGTTTACGAAGTACCCTCTTGCTGGTATCTGTTGCCTTGTTGGGCGTTGTGTGGTTACTTGGGCTTCTGCATTTTCTGGGCTACGTTCTTGACCCTTACTCGGTTTTGGTGCCGTTCCTGATCTTCGCGATTGGCCTTTCTCATGGCGCTCAGAAGATGAATGGGATTATGCAGGACGTAGGCCGAGGCACCCACAAGTATGTCGCTGCCCGGTATACGTTCAGGCGTTTGTTCGCGGCCGGTTTAACAGCCTTGCTGGTGAACATCGTTGGCTTCGCAGTGCTGGTTATTATCGACATACCCGCGATACGTGACATGGCGCTGACAACCAGTATTGGCGTCGCGGTGTTGATTTTCACGAAGCTCTTCCTCATCCCGGTAGCGCTCTCGTTTATCGGTGTAAGTGAAGCCGCTGCCCGACGAAGCGTGGCGACAGCGGACAACTTGCAGGCAAGTGCGACGCCCAAAACACCCTTGTTGGCGACCCGGCACTGGCTGATTCGGTTGACTGAGCGCCGACGCGCGACGTTTGCAATTGTTGTTGCGGCCGTCATGTTGGGTGGTGGCCTAATGCTCGGGCAAAACGTCAAATATGGGGATCTCAATGCTGGCGCGCCGGAGTTGCGGGCGGATTCCAGGTACAACAAAGACGTCAGATTTGTCACTGATCACTATGGGCTCTCGACGGACCAGTTTGTTGTCATGATGGAAACACCGGCAGGTGAGTGCTCAGAATACAACTCAATGGTCGAGGCGGATCGTCTCAGTGCGTACATGCGTACACTGCCCGGGGTTCAGACGACGTTTTCCGCTGCCGATGGTATCCGTTTGGCGACATCCGGTTCGTTTGAGGGTAATCCTAAATGGTTGACGATTCCGAGGAACGATAGCAATCGGACTCAAGCTTACAACATGTTCCGAACCGACAGGCCAGAACTCACGGATCGCTCATGTGCCATTACGCCGATCGTTGCTTACCTTTCAGATCACAAAGCCGATACCCTGGATCGCATAGTCAATGAGGTTGAAGCCTATGCCCAGGCACACAACACCGAAGAGCGCAAGTTTCTACTCGCGGCAGGATCTTCGGGCATTCAGGCGATTACGAATATTGTCGTGAAACAAAGCTTTTGGACCTTACATTTTGTTCTCTATGGTGTGGTTGCAATCCTTTGTCTGGTTACGTTCCGAAGCTGGCGCGCGACTGTCGTAGCGCTGATTCCATTAATTATTACATCTGTTCTCTGTGAAGCGCTGATGTTTGCCATGGGAATAGGTATCAAGGTCTCCACGTTGCCGGTTATTGCTGTTGGCGTCGGCGTTGGTGTGGATTACGCCCTGTATCTGTTGAGTGTACAGCTCGGTCTGCAGCGCCAAGGTGCGACTCTCGCACAGTCCTATGCAGGGTCATTGGATTTTGTAGGGCGCATCGTTGCTCTGGTGGGTTTGACCATGGCTGCGGGTGTTATCCCATGGATCTGGTCCCCTATTAAGTTTCAGGCGGATATGGGCGTTCTGCTGAGCTTCATGTTCCTTTGGAACATGATCGGCGCATTGATTCTGATCCCTGCGCTCTCTCACTATCTCCTGCGCAACGAATCTGGAGGTTCTCAAGAGAAACGTGAAGACGAACCAGAAACTGCCAGCTCGACCACTCCGAGTGAAGCGTCAAAACAGACCTATCGGGCTGCGCGTAGCGAGCATCGACAGGACGACGCCGCGACTACATACGGAGCACAGTGAATGGATCTTGGTCTGCAAGGGCGGGTTGCGTTGGTGTCCGGAGGCAGCCGCGGCATTGGCCGCGCCTGCTGTGAACAATTCGCTCAAGAAGGATGTGCGGTTGCGGTCGTCGGCCGCACTGCGTCGTCTGTTGAAGCTACCGTAAGCCACATCCGCGAAGCTGGTGGCAAAGCCATTGGTGCGATAGGCGACATGACGATCGAATCCGATGTGCAAAAGGTGGTGGCGCTTACCAAAGGCAAGCTGGGTGCGCCGGATATTGTGATTACCAATGTACATGGAGGGACCCCGGGCGATGTTCTGAGCGAGAGCGTGGAGGAGTTCCGTAACTCTTTTGAGCAATTGGTCATGAGCGTTGTTTATCTCGCACGTGCCACTCTGCCGGGTATGAAAGTACGCGGCTGGGGACGCTTGCTGACATTGGGAACCGCTGCAGCGAAAGAGCCCGCACCGGGAATGAAATTGATGGCTGCAAACACAGCAAGGGCGGCTGTTGTGACTCTAAACAAGCAGTTGGCGGATGAATTTGCCAGTGATGGCATAACGGTAAATACCATCGCGACAGGATGGGTCGGCACGGGGCACATGCAGGATCAAGTGCAGCAGATAGCCGCTGCTCGTGGCAAGGACGGTACTGAGTTCCTCCAGCGTATCGCAAAAGGTGTACCGGTTGGCCGCATCGCTGAGCCTTCTGAAATTGCGTCGTTGGCGGTATATCTGTGTTCCGACCGCGCTGGTTATCTGACAGGGTCCCTTATTCCTGCAGATGGCGGCGCTCATCGTTCTGCCTGGTAATCGTGTAATGAGCATGAACCTTCTTACAGCGCCTGGATTGTGGCCTTTGTTTGAGCGTCGGGTAGAGAAAACGCCCGATGCGCTTATGTTGATAGAGGGTGAAAGCGGCAAGCGTGTCACGTTTTCTCAAGCGTATGATATTTCCGAAAGACTTGCCGCAGGCTTCTTTAAACGAGGAATACATGCCAACACGGTCGTAACCTGGCAGTTACCAACCGGAATACAGGCAGTGGTAACCAGTCTGGCATTGGCGAGGCTTGGGGCTATTCAGAACCCGGTTATACATCTTTATGGCCGGCAGGAAGTTCGTCTTGTGCTCGAGCGCACCCGTTCGGCGTTTCTTATTTTGGAAAGTACTGACCGCAGCGAGAATAATGACTTTTCAGCGATGTTGGAGGGGCTGGAAGATCCACCCGACGTCATTTTTATGTCTGATGAACGGCCACAGGCAAGTAAAGATTGCTTGCCTCCAGTAGTAATGGATGATGCCCCGCGTTGGGTTTACTACACCTCTGGTACGACATCCGAGCCTAAGGGCGCCATGCATCTCGACACGTCTTTGCTTCTCGGTGGTCGTAATCTTGCGGCTGCTATTGGTGTGACCGGCAATGACGTTGGTACGATTGCCTTTCCGATCGCTCATATCGGTGGCGCTATGTATTTGGCCATGGTGCTCGCAAGCGGAATGAGCGTGGTCTTGTTACGTCGGTTCGACCCACCAGAGGCCTGTGCCATTTTTCGACGCTGGGGGGTAACTACAACCGGGGGAAGTACGCCCCATTATCAGGCGCTGCTGAATCAGCAGGGTAAGCAACCGGATGCATTGATACCGTCGTTACGGGTCGTTAGTGGCGGGGGTGCCCCGAAACCCCCTCAGCTTTATTACGACATCAAGAAGGTGATGAATTGCGCACTCCTCCACAACTTCGGTATGACGGAAGTCCCGCTGATTGCCGCTGGTTCGTCAAACCACACTGACGAACAGCTGGCAAATACTGATGGGCTCCCGGTAGAGGGTATTGAGGTCAGAATCGTGACAGCTAAAGGCGAATTGGCAGAAGCCGGAGTGGCTGGCGAAGTGCGGGTACGAGGTGCCGGTACCTTCAAGGGATATACTGATTCGGAGCTCAATGAAACCGCCTTTGATGAAGACGGCTTTTTTTGTACTGGTGATTTGGGAATTTTGCGAGACGACGGCCACTTGGTTTTGACTGGCCGTCAGAAGGATCTGATCATTCGCAAAGGTGAGAACATATCCGCGCAGGAAGTTGAAAATATTCTGGTCAGGCATCCCAAGGTGGCAGCTGCAGCTGTGATTGGGCTGCCCGATAATGACCGCGGCGAAAGGGTCTGCGCGGTTGTCGAGTTGGTGAGCTCTGATGAACCCTTCACATTCGAGGAAATGGTCGCTTTTTTCCATCGTGAAGGGGTGATGAAGCAGAAAATACCTGAGCAGCTTGAAATCATGGAAGAGCTGCCTCGTAGTCAGGCCCTTAACAAAGTCGCTAAAAGTTCATTGGTACCGATGTTTTCCTGAGGCATGGTTTAATCTGCTTTATAAGGGAAACCACTTCCGCGACTGAACAGGCGCCCTGCTTATCCATTCTCTTTAACGTCGCCGCCAGTTATTGGCGATGCGATGGCCGTAACGTTACAAGATTTCACCTTTGTAAACTGTAGTCGGTCGATGAATTCCTGAATAAGGACCGATTTGCTTTACTCAGCTGGGTTTATGCCACTTTTGCTTCTCCGTCCGCGAATGCCCCAGGAATCGTCCCGTGAATCGATGCAGTGACTTTATACATAAACGGAAACGCGTCGCAAAGCATATTGATAGTCGGGTTCTTGCTCAGTTGTCTCCACTTGCTGTCATTTATAGGTTGGCATTTGCTGCAATACTCGGAGTGGGAGTCGGTGTGCT
>Ga0209075_1000281_pt1 | contig 48477 bp, 41 predicted proteins | sample Stecom2011_FD_187523 | JGI IMG/M metagenome (GOLD analysis project Ga0209075, IMG submission 187523) | Agricultural soil microbial communities from Utah to study Nitrogen management - Steer compost 2011 (SPAdes) (version 2) | ecosystem: Environmental > Terrestrial > Soil > Agricultural land...
CTGGTTTTGTGCTGTAGTGCAGGAAACGATCAACAAGAGACATCGGGTGTAATAGCTGCTTCACACCGACGGGGTTATGATGGCCTCCACTTGGTTTGTACAATGGACGCCAAGTGTGATGTAGCAGGTTGAAAGCCGGGCTCCCATTAGCAGGTATTAAGGAATACGGAATGGCGGAAAAGTTATTGGCGGTGATTGGCGGTACGGGCCTCACCGAACTGGAAGGATTGGAAATCGTCGAGGAGCTCAGTTTTGAGTCGGAGTGGGGGAAGCCTTCTGCCCCCTTGCTGGTGGGCAAGTATGAGGGCAAAAAGATCATCTTTTTGGCCCGTCACGGCAACCCGCACCGGATTCCTCCTCACCAGGTGAACTATCGGGCAAATATCCATGTGCTACGACAGGCAGGTGTGACCGATATCCTGGCTGTAAACGCCGTGGGAGGTATTCATCCCAGTATGGGCCCGGCTCACGTCAATATTCCAGATCAGATTATCGACTATACCTATGGACGCGGGGATACCTTTTTTGAGGGCGACCTTCTAGAGGTGACTCACATCGACTTTACCTATCCCTATGACCGGGAGCTTCGCGAGCAGCTGATTCAAGCCGCCCGAGATGCGGCAGTGCCTGTGAGCACGGCCGGGGTTTATGGCTGTACCCAAGGGCCCCGTTTGGAAACTGCTGCAGAAATTGCTCGCATGGAACGGGACGGTTGCGATGTGGTAGGGATGACAGGTATGCCGGAGGCTGCCTTGGCTGCCGAAATGAAGATTCCCTATGCCAGTATTGCGCTGGTGGTGAATTGGGCGGCCGGTAAGAGCGACCACATCATTACCATGGATGAGATTTACGAGGCGATCCGGGTTGGCATGGGATCGGTCAAATCCATCCTGGCCCAATTTATCCGCAATTACTGAGTTTGGTGTTTTAAGAATAAAAAGGCCAGCTTGCTGGCCTTTTTGTTTCATTGGAGCACTAGTTTTCGTTAACTGGCTCTACGTATAACAGAACCCCCAGATAGGGGTGGTCCAGGTAATTGATCTCACCGGACTCCAGCTTGCTGCGGGTCGTGATCCGATAGGATGAGGTGGCCTGCCACTGGCCGCTTCCCTCTTGGTGCAGCTCCAGGGCTTCGCTCTCAAGCAAGCGGTGTGCGCTCTTTTGGGCTGCATTGGCTATTTCAGAGTCAGTGGCCTGAATGCTGTATTCTGCTGCATCGCTCAAGGCTGTTGCCTGCAGGCCGGGCATCAGGCTCAGCTCGCTGAAGCCCAGGTCGATGTCCGCATGGAGAAAGCGATCACGGCTGATGGTTAAAACGCCATCGAGCTCGTAAACGCCGGGTGCTCGTTCCAAGCCGCGAACCCGTAACGGAATGGCGTTAGGGCTGTTGGTCAGAGGCTGGCGCCAGGCCGCCTGGTAAAGGATGCGATAACCGTCTTGGTTTTGCAGGCGACTGGCCGCATGGGACAGCTTTTGCAGAGGAGCCGTGGAGAAGGTTTGCACCGGCAGGGCTTCGGTTTCCGGCTCGGTCAGGACACCTAGGCTGTTGAACCGGGCAGGAGTCAGGGCCAGTGCAGCGGGGCTGTATTGCACAACGGTTTGCGCAGTTTGCAAAGAGCGTTGGAATACCACCATTTCCAGCCGGTGCTCGGCACCTTGGGCAGAGCCGGCAGCGGCTGCCAAGAGGGCCGGCAAAGGGATGATCAGGCGGCGCAGATGAAAGGCATTAAGCCTGCCTCTCCAGAAAAGCCGAAGCATACTGAATCGACGACTGATTTTTATTGTCATGCGGGAGCCTTTTCAAGTTGTTGGCTGGGAACCGGGGTCAGGAGTTGCAGAATCTCCTCCACCTGGCCCAGCCGTTCTTCTGCCTGTACGGCATTGTGATTGAATTTCAGTTGGGTTCCGTTTTCCAGCTTGAAGCGATGGGCTTGGGACTGGATCAGTTTAATCAGGGTGTAAGGGTCAACTTTCGTATCCTGTGTAAACTCGATGCGGCCAGTTTGGGGACCCATGGTGATCTTGGAAATCCCCAAAGCCTGGGCCTTGAGCTTCAGGTGGGTCTGGCGTAGCAGGTATTTGACCGGATCCGGCAACAGCCCGAAACGGTCGATCATTTCCACCTGGATATCGCGAATTTCCTCGTCGGACTTGGCATTGGCAATCCGCTTGTACAGGATCAGGCGGTTCTGTACATCCGGCAGGTACTCATCGGGAATCAGGGCGGGAATCCGCAACTCGATTTCAGTGGCGGAGTGCAAGGGCTTCGAAAGGTCCGGTGTGCGTCCTTCCCGGATAGCCTTAACGGCTTCTTCCAGCATTTCCAAGTATAGGGAGAAGCCGATGGCGTGAATATGGCCACTTTGCTCCTCGCCTAATAGTTCGCCGGCGCCGCGGATTTCCAAGTCGTGGGAGGCGAGCACGAAGCCCGCGCCCAGATCCTGGGAGGCGGCAATGGCCTCCAGGCGCTTTTCCGCATCAGGCGTGATGGAGCCTTCTTCGGGAGTGAGCAGATAGGCGTAGGCCTGGTGGTGGGAGCGGCCGACGCGGCCCCGCAACTGGTGCAGCTGGGCCAGGCCGAACTTGTCGGCCCGTTCGATCACGATGGTGTTGGCGCTGGGAACGTCAATGCCGGTTTCAATAATGGTGCTGCACACCAGCACGTTGAAGCGCTTGTGGTAGAAATCGGACATCACCCGTTCCAGCTCCCGCTCGCGCATTTGCCCATGGGCCACGCCCACCCGCGCCTCGGGAACCAGCTCTTCAATCGCAGCGGCCGCCTTGTCGATGGACTTCACCTCGTTGTACAGGTAGTACACCTGGCCACCCCGGAGGATTTCCCGTAACAGCGCCTCTTTAACGAGCCCTCTTTCCTTGCGTCGGACAAAGGTTTTGACCGACAGGCGACGGGCCGGCGGCGTGGCGATAATCGACAGGTCCCGGATGCCGTTCATGGCCATGTTCAGGGTCCGGGGAATCGGGGTGGCAGTCATGGTTAGGATATCCACCTGAGCCCGTAAGGCTTTCAGGCGTTCCTTTTGCTGCACACCAAAGCGGTGTTCCTCGTCGATGATCAGCAGGCCCAGGTTCTTGAACTTGATCTCTTTCTGGAGGAGCTTATGGGTACCAATGACGATATCCACAGTGCCACGCTCCAGCTTTTCCAGGATCGCGTTAGTTTCCTTGCCACTGCGAAAGCGGGAGATCAGTTCTACCTGAACGGGCGTATCCGCAAAACGGTCCTGGAAGGACTGGTAGTGCTGCTGGGCCAAAAGCGTTGTGGGAACCAGAACCACCACTTGTTTGCCGGCCTGGGTTGCCAGAAACGCCGCCCGCATGGCGACTTCGGTTTTACCAAAGCCTACATCCCCACATACCAGGCGGTCCATGGGCTTTTCCTGGGTCATATCCTGGATGACGGCGTCGATCGCAGATTGCTGGTCCGGCGTCTCTTCAAAAGGGAAGCCTTCTGAGAAGGCCCGATAGGATTCGTCGGGCGGAGGGTAGGCAAATCCCTTTTGGGCATCCCGACGGGCATAGATATCCAGCAGTTCGGCGGCGGTATCGCGAATTTTTTCCGCTGCCTTTTGCTTGGCCTGGGACCATTTGTCGCTACCCAGTTTATGCAGGGGAGCGAGCTCCTCGTCCAGGCCAGAGTAGCGGGAGATCATATGGAGGTTGGAAACGGGCACATACAGCTTGGCGCCGTCCGCATACTCCAGCGTCAGAAACTCCGCCTTCTGTCCCTCCACCTCAAGGGTTTGGAGCCCCTGATAGCGCCCAACGCCGTGGTCCTGGTGGACGACGGGAGAACCAATCCGCACTTCACTCAGGTTATTAATGATTTGGGCGGTGGAGTCCTGTTTTCGGCTACTGCGCCGCCGCCTTTGCAGGACCTTGCTGCCAAAGAGCTGGGGTTCGGTAATCAGGGCGACATCTGGCTCTGGAAGGGCGAAACCTTCGTCGAGGGCGGCAACGGTCACCATGTAGGGGGCATCATGGTGGAGAAATGCCTCCCAGCCGTCGATATCTTCCAAGGTCAGCCGGTTGTCACGGAACAGATCGCGCAGGACTTCCCGGCGACCGGAAGTATCCGCGCACACCAGGATGCGTTTGCCGGATTCTTGCTGGAAGGTTCTGAGCCGGATGAGTGGATCAGCCAGACGGGCATCGACCGAAATGTCGGGAATCGGAGTGGCGGGGAGGTTTTCAGCTCCTGCCTGATTCATGATTGGCTCACGGCTCAGCTCCACCCGGGGATAGGCTTTCAGGGCGTGAAAAGCCTCCTCGACCCTTAAAAACAGGGCTTCGGGTGGCAGGATCGGGTTGCGGATGTCGTGGCGACGCTCTTCATAGCGGGTTTGCACATCGCGCCAGAATTGCTCACCGGCCTGCTGCAGCCGCGCAGAGCTCAGCACCAGAGTGTCCTGGGGTAAGTATTGGAAGAGGCTAGCCGTCTCCTCGAAAAACAGCGGCAGATAGTATTCGATGCCGGGGGGCGCTATGCCCTGGCTAACATCCTGAAAGACAGGGTTGTCCCGTGGGGCATTGGGAAAGTTTTCGTACCAACGGTCTCGAAAGCCCCGAATGGCCTCCTTATCCAGGGGGAATTCATGGGCCGGCAGCAGGTTGATGGCGTCCATCTTGTCCACGGAGCGCTGAGTTTCCGGGTCGAAGGTACGAATGGTCTCGATCTCGTCATCGAACAGCTCGATGCGGAAGGGCCATTGGCTGCCCATGGGGAACACATCCAGGATTGCTCCGCGAACCGCAAATTCTCCATGTTCGTAGACAGTGTCTGTGGAGCGGTAACCTGCATCGACCAGTTGGTTGCGGAATTTTTCCGTATCCAGCTGCTGGCCTGTTTTCAGCAAGAGGCCGGAATGGGCCAGGTAAGACTTGGGGGCCAGGCGATGAAACAGGCTGCTGGCCGGCACAATCAGAATGCCCCGGGAGGTGCGAGGCAATTCCGACAGGGTTTTCAGGCGCTGGGAAATAATGTCCTGATGAGGTGAAAAACTGTCATAGGGCAGGGTTTCCCAGTCTGGAAACGGCAGGATGTTCAGGGTCTGGCTGGAGTCATAGAAGGCCAGTTCCTGCTCAAGCTGCAGGCTTTCGGCGGTGTCCTGGGTGATGACCAGGAGAAAACCTGGGTGCTGTTGGGCGGCTTGGTATACGGCCAGGGCACGGGCGGAGCCAATCAGGTTGCCCCAGAAACGACGGTCGCCGGGACTGGTCGGAAGCGAAGGTGAAAACATTCTCATGAATAAAAGCTGTCGGCCTCGAAAACTGACATGAAGCAGTCGGCAAATAAAGGGAATTGTAACGGGAGCGCCCATCGATTACCACGCAAGCGAGCATTAACTGTATGCTGCATGCGTGCCAGTACAGTTTGATTATTGCTGCAGGCTGCCTTGAGGTGTGGTACTGGTCATGAAATAGGGGAAAGCTGCCTGGACCTCCCGTCAGTTCGTTGCCTCCGTGTGCATGAACGGTGATAATAGGCGCCCTCAAATTATTTTGCTCTGATTAAGAGGTGATCTGTCGTGAGTCAAGACAAAATGGATGGCTGCTTTGCGGACTGGAAAGAGCGTGAAGCAGTTGCGGAGGCAATGATTCCTCTGATTGGCCGTCTTTACCGCCAAAACAACGTCATTACATCCATCTACGGACGTGCCATCATTAATCGTTCAGTCATCGGAATCATGAAGGCTCACCGTTTTGTTCGTCAGGTGGCGAATAGTGAACTGTCCGTTCTGGATACTTATCCGATCCTGAAGATTCTGGACCAGCTGAACCTGGGACCTGCCAGCATCGACGTGGGCAAACTGGCCGTCAAATTTGCTCAAGAAGGTGGCGATCGCACCCTGGAAGAATTCGTTCGCGAAGAAGTCGCGGAAGTGGTCGACAAATATGATGCCGAAAAGCGCCAGGCTGAACTGCGTCAGACCAAGGATGTAGTGCTCTATGGCTTTGGCCGTATCGGCCGGTTACTGGCCCGTATTCTCATCGAGAAATCCGGTGGCGGCACCAACCTGCGCCTGCGTGCCATCGTCGTCCGCAAAGGCAAGGCTGAGAACGATCTGGAAAAACGTGCAAGTCTGTTGCGTCGCGACTCCGTTCACGGCAGCTTCCAGGGCACCATTACCTGCGATAACGAAGACAATGCCATTATCGCCAATGGTAACTACATCAAGGTGATCTACGCTAACGATCCTTCCGATATCGACTACACCCAGTACGGTATCAACAACGCCATCCTCATCGACAACACCGGTGCATGGCGCGATGTAGAGGGTCTGGGCCAGCACCTCAAGTCCAAGGGTATCAGCCGCGTACTGCTGACTGCTCCGGGCAAGGGCGATATCAAGAATATCGTGTATGGTGTGAACCACCAGATCATCACGGACGAGGATAAAATCCTGTCTGCGGCGTCCTGTACCACCAACGCCATTACTCCCGTGATCAAGGCCATCAACGATCAGTTCAAGATCACTTCTGGCCACGTGGAAACCGTCCACTCCTACACCAACGACCAGAACCTGATCGACAACTATCACAAAGGTAGCCGTCGTGGGCGCAGCGCTCCGCTGAACATGGTGATCACTGAGACTGGCGCGGCCAAGGCTGTGGCCAAGGCACTACCTGAAATGGCTGGCAAGTTGACCGGTAACGCGATCCGGGTTCCGACTCCTAACGTGTCTATGGCCATTTTGAGCCTGAACCTGGAGAAGGAAACCAGCGTCGAGGAGATCAACGATTACCTGCGTAACATGGCGCTGTACTCTGATCTCCAGAAGCAAATCGACTACGTCAACTCTCCGGAAGTGGTATCCACTGACTTCGTTGGCTCCCGTCATGCCGGTATTGTGGATGCCCAGGCAACCATCGTGAACGGCAACCGGGTCAACCTGTACGTTTGGTATGACAACGAAGCCGGTTACAGTGCGCAAGTGGTCCGTATCGTGAATCAGCTGGCGGGTATCAGTCGTCCTGTATTCCCGAAAGTATTGAACTAATACTTTGACCGGACTAAAAAACCGCCCAATTTTGGGCGGTTTTTTTATGGCCAGCTATTAGTCTCCGGAGTGTCGTAATCCCTAGCGTTGGCTTTGCTTGAGCAGATCCCGGATTTCTTCCAGCAGCACTTCCTGCTTGGGAGGAGCCGGCGGAGCGGCCGGGGTGGCCGGTGCTTCTTCTTTCTTTTTAAGGCGGTTGATTCCCTTCAGCGCCATAAAGACAGCAAAAGCGATGATCAGGAAGTCCAGGATGGTCTGGAGGAACACTCCGATGTTCATCGTCACGGCGGCAGTGTCGGCCGTAGCTTCTTTGAGGGTGAGGGCGATATCCGAGAAATTGATGCCGCCGATCAGCAGGCCGATGGGGGGCATGATGACGTCTGCTACCAGGGACGAGACGATCTTGCCAAAGGCCGTTCCGATAACGACACCTACAGCCATATCGACAACGTTACCTCGCATCGCGAAGGTTTTAAATTCCTGAAGCATGCTCATGGGTCATGGTTCCTTGTTCAATTGGGAGTTCGGAAAACTTGCAGGTTGGTCCTGTCCTTTTTATGGATGAGCGCTGACAGGCAAAGTAAATGCCGGTAACCCAGAACGGTCCGGGTACCGGAACTACAGAGTTCAGGCGTCAGTTCCAATATAAACCTGCTGGAGGATCAAGAGAAGTATTCACTACGGTGATATGCTTTCCACTGCAAGGAGAGGAAGGGATTAGGGCGAGCCAGGCAGCCCGGAAGCAGGAAAACACTATAATCTATTGCATCTTTAGCGGCGGGTTTAACCAAGGAAGCGTTTTATGTCCCGTGCAGTCAACCGCGCAATGTGGCTCTGGATCTTTTGCTTGGCTGCCATGGAAGCTAGTGCCCAAGATCAGGGCTTTCCCGAAGAGCCCGAAGACGAGCACGATCCGGTGCTGGAAGCCATACAAACCAAGGCCTGGCTGGATTACCGCCTCTCGCCCGTGGATCGCCGGCTAGCGCTGGAAGATGCCTCAGCAGATAACCCATTCGCCATCAGCCCCCACCAAACATCCTATTTGTTACCGGTGACCTACAATTCCCATCCGAACCGGGATCCCTGGCGGGAAAGCCTGGGAGAGGAGCTGACCGCCGATAACCTGGAGGAGTTGGAGGCCAAGTTCCAGATCAGCCTGAAAGCTGTGTTGCTGGATGAGATTCTGACTCCGGATCTCAGCCTGGCCTTTGCCTATACCCAGCAGTCTTACTGGCAACTCTATAACTCAAGCGCGTCCCGTCCATTTCGGGAGACCGTACATGAGCCGGAGCTTTTCTTAAGCCTGCTGACCGACTTTGATGTGCTGGGATGGCGCCACCGGATCTTTCGGTTAGGGGTTGTGCACCAATCCAACGGGCAAAGTGATCCCTTGTCGCGAAGTTGGAACCGTATCTACGGTCAATTCATCCTTGAGCGTAAAAGTTTGGTGGTCGATATCAGAGCCTGGTATCGCATCCAGGAAGAGACAAGTAAGGATGATAACCCGGATATTCATCAATACTTGGGCTACGGCGATATTCGACTGACCTACTATTTGGATCAGCACGAGCTCAGCCTGATGCTGCGTAACAACCTGGACGATGACAATAACCGGGGTGCGATTCAATTGGAGTGGAGCTTCCCCCTCTACAAGAAGATCCGCGGCTATGTGCAGTATTTCAATGGCTATGGTGAAAGCCTGATCGACTATAATCACTCCACCAACCGTCTCGGCATCGGCTTTATGTTGGTCAACTGGATGTAGCTGTGTTGTGGGTGGTTTTCCGGCCGGTTTGGGGGCGGGGCTCTAATTCATGAATTTCCGCGCGGATGCCCTCTGCATCCAGAAACAAGTATCCGACACTGATTGGCAGTTTGAACCGGCGTGGCCCGGCACTGCCCGGATTGACATAGAGAATGCCTTGGTCTTGATGGACGGAAGGTCGGTGGGAGTGGCCGCTCAAAACCACATCAATGGCTGACTGATGGGGGTTGAGGTCCAGTTGTTTGAGGTCATGGATCAGGAAGAGGCGATAGCCTGACAACTCAAGTTGTAGTTGTTCGGGCAGGGTGGCGGCCCAGTCGCCTTGATCATTATTGCCTCGGATGGCTGTGACTGGTGCGATGAGGGCCAGCTGATCCAAAATCTCCTGTTTACAGATATCACCAAGGTGCAGGATGGCATCCACACCCTGAAGAGCTTCGATTGCTTCTGGACGGAGCAGGTTATGGGTGTCCGAAATTAGACCCAGGCGTAGTGCAGGCATGGGGTAATCCTTGATCGTTGGCCTCTGGCAGTATAGGGAATGGCGGCCCCTGTGTGCCAGAATAGGCGGGTAGGGAGGTCAGCCATTCAATGATCTCCTGCGTTGTAGTCCTTACCGAGATGTAGCCCATGATAAGCGGTTGGTTGTTGATATTGGTCTCCCTGTCCTATGTGGGGCTGCTATTTGTCATTGCCTACAGAGGAGACCTTCACCCGGGACTGTACCGCCGGCGCCTATACCGGACGCTGGTGTACAGCTTTTCTCTCGCCGTGTTTTGTACCTCCTGGACCTTCTATGGGGCGGTCGGCCGCGCCAGCCGGGATGGCCTAGGCTACTTCACGATTTATTTTGGCCCCATACTCATGCTGGTGTTCGGCGCCCCCTTGTTGTTTCGGATCGTCGCCATTGCCAAGCGTCAACACAGTACTTCCATTGCGGACTTTATAGCCGCCCGTTATGGGAAAAGCGCCACCCTGGCGGTATTGGTCAGCCTGGTCGCCGTGGTGGGTGTCATCCCCTATATCGCCTTACAGCTCAAGGCAGTTGCCATGGGTTATAACCTGTTGACCCAAGGGGTGTTCGCCTCCCAGCCGGAGACCAATCCTATTTGGGGTGATACGGCGCTTTATGTGGCCTTGCTGATGGCCCTCTTTACCATCTTGTTCGGAGCCCGCCAACTGGATGCCACGGAACATCACCAGGGAATGATGGGGGCAGTGGCCTTCGAGTCGGTGGTGAAACTGATTGCGTTACTGGCGGTTGGGGTGTTTGTTTGTCTGCTGCTTACGGATTCCGCTTCCGGTCTGGCCCAACGTATAGGGACGGAGCTGGATCTCGGCCAGTTTGCCTGGGGCAGGACCAACTGGCTGACCTTTGTTGTGCATACCTTGTTGGCGGCGTTCGCCATCGTGCTGCTGCCCCGTCAATTTCAGACCATGGTGGTTGAAAACGTCGAGCCCAAGGACATTTTCACGGCCCGCTGGCTTTTGCCCGCTTATCTACTGTTAACCAGCCTCTTTGTGTTACCCATTGCGGCGGTGGGGGCTGTCCTGTTCTCCGGACAAATGGTTGATGCGGATACCTTTGTGTTGAGCCTGCCCCTGGCTCAAGAGTGGCAGTGGCTAGGCCTGGTTGCCTTTATTGGCGGGGGCTCTGCGGCAACGGGCATGGTGATTGTTTCGACTGTCGCCCTGAGCACCATGGTGTGTAATGAAATCGTGGTGCCCTTGCTGCTTGGGTTTACCAGGCAGCGCCTGGCTCGCAAGCAGGATCTGAGCCGTTTGTTGCTCAAAGTCCGCTGGGCCACCATCGTCCTGTTGCTTATGCTGGCCTATGTGTATTACCGGATGACCGGTGGCTATGCCACCTTGTCTGCCATTGGCCTGCTGTCTTTTGTGGCCGTGGCGCAATTTGCACCGGCCTTGCTGGGAGGTGTGCTGTGGCGGCGGGGCAACCGGCAGGGGGCTATTGCCGGTTTGGTGGGGGGCTCGTTGGTTTGGTTTTACACGCTGCTACTGCCTGCATTGGCGAAATCCGGTTATCTGCCCAGCAGCCTGGTCCAGCATGGGCCTTTCGGTATTGGCTGGCTGCGGCCGAACTCCCTGTTCGGGCTGGAACTGCCCGATCCCATCACCCATGGTGCGGTCTGGAGCCTGGCCGTCAACCTGGCGCTCTATGTGCTGGTGTCCATGTTCACTCAGCAACGGCTAAGGGAAAGGATTCAGCTGGCGGCCTTCTTTTCAACGCCCCATGTCGATCCGGAGCTGGAGGAGCAGGGGCGGGGTTCCGCCACCAATGAAGACCTCCAGGCCCTGGCCGAGCGGTTCCTGGGCACGGAGCAAACCCGAGCCCTGGTGCGCCAGTATATGAAGGAGACCGATGACAAGTTGCCCTCCGCCAAGCCCGCAAGCCTGGAGTTCCAACGATTCATAGAAAGCCAACTGGCCAAGGCCATTGGTTCTTCGACGGCCAGGGTGGTTATGGACTCCACGCTCAAGGGCCGGGATATGCGGATGGAGGATGTGGTCAGTATTGTGGATGAGGCCTCCCAGGCCATGCAGTTCAGCCGTGAGCTGCTGCAGTCGGCCCTTGAGCATATCAATATGGGGGTGAGCGTCGTCGATAAGGATCTGCGCTTGGTGGGCTGGAACCAGCGCTACCTGGATCTGTTCGATTATCCTCAGGAGTTCATTGAAGTCGGACGTTCCATGGAAGACGTGGTGCGCTTTAACCTGTCCCGCTCGAACCTTCAACCGGACCGGATTGAAGAACTGGTGGCGCGCCGGCTCGAGTTAATGCGGGCCGGGACCCCCCATGAATATGAGCGAGTCCGGCCCGATGGCACTGTGCTCCTGATTCAGGGCAACCCCATGCCGGGCGGTGGGTTTGTGACTACGTTTTCCGATATTACCGAAAGTCGGAGGGTCGAAAACGCCCTGAAGGAAACCAACACTTACCTGGAAAAGCGGGTGGAGGAGCGGACCGAAGCGCTGGAAGACCTTAACCGGCAGCTCCTGATTGCCAAGGCGGAGGCGGAGCGGGCCAACCAAAGCAAAACCCGGTTTCTCGCCTCTGCCAGCCATGACCTGCTGCAGCCCTTGAATGCCGCGCGCCTCTTTGTGTCGGCCATGGCTGCCCAAACGACGGATCAACCCGGAGCCCGTGAAAACCTGGATCATATTGACAGCTCCCTGACTGCGGCGGAAGAAATCCTGAGCACCTTGCTGGATATTTCCAAGTTGGATGCAGGGGTGCTAGAGCCCGTCATTAGTGATTTTTCCATTGACGGCATTCTCCGTAACCTGAGTGCCGAGTTTACCGCTATCGCCAAAAACCAGGGCCTGGAGTTGCGCTGGGTGCCCAGTACGGCCATTGTGCGCTCGGACCCCCAAATGTTGCGCCGGGTTGTCCAAAACTTTCTTTCCAATGCTGCCCGGTATACGAGGCGGGGCAAAATCCTGATGGGTTGCCGCCGTACTTCAACAGGGCTTCGCATTGAAGTTTGGGATACCGGGCCGGGAATACCCCAGGAACAGCTGCGCACCATCTTTGAAGAGTTCAAGCGGTTATCCCATGGTCAGCAGGAGTCCAAAGGTCTGGGGTTGGGCTTGGCCATCGTGGAGCGGATCGGTCGGGTTCTGAAACATCCCATCGGGGTGTGTTCTACCCAAGGGCAGGGAAGTATGTTCTCCATCACGGTTCCCTATGGGCAGTTGGGGGTGGTCAAAGAGCAGATTCCGGCTCACCAGGCGCGCATGGTGGGCAGCATGGTGGGTGTGAAGGTGCTCTGTATTGAAAATGACCACGGGATTCGGGAAGGCATGAGAGCCTTGCTCGGAAACTGGCAGGCCGACGTGCAATGTGTCAGCGACCTTTCCGGGTTTAGTGCCGTGCCGGACAGCTGGGTTCCCGATATTATCCTGGCGGACTATCAGTTGGATGGCGAAGAAAATGGCCTGGATCAGATGGACCGCTTACGGGAGCTTTACCAGCGCCGGATTCCCGGGATTTTGATCACCGCTCTCCATGATGAAGCGGTGAAGAATGAGGCGCGGCAACGGGGCTATCAGTTTATGAACAAACCCATCAAGCCGGCCGGGCTACGGGCCATGATGCAGAAGCTGCTGACCGGCAAATGACAGCCCCGAAGCCGGGTTTCCACGTGGAACGAAACTTGAAGTAAAGCTTTAGGTGACTTTAACTTTTGCTTTTTATTCCATGATTTCCTTGATGTTTTTGTAAAGCTCCAAGGCTTCCGGGTTGGCCAGGGCATCCTTGTTCTTTACAGGATGGCCATGGATGACGTTGCGCACGGCGAGTTCCACAATCTTGCCGTTGATGGTGCGCGGGATGTCCGCGACCCCAATGATTTTGGCAGGTACATGGCGTGGTGTCGTGTTATCCAGGATTTGCTTTCGAATCCGCTCGCGCAAATTGTCATCCAGGTACACGCCAGGCTTCATCCGCACAAAGAGAAGAATGCGCACGTCATTTTGCCATTCTTGCCCTACGGCAATCGCTTCCAACACCTCGTCAATCTGCTCCACCTGGCGATAGATCTCTGCCGTACCGATCCTTACTCCGCCCGGGTTCAAGACCGCATCGGATCGGCCATGGATAATGACTCCCCGCTGATAAGGAATATCTGCCAGAGCCGTGTGGGTGACTATTTCCCCATAATCGCCGTGGGCCCAGACGTTCGGGTATTTGGCAAAGTAGGCGCTGTGGTACTTTTCACCCTCCGGATCGTTCCAGAAGCCGGTGGGCATGGAAGGAAACGGCTTGCGGCACACCAGCTCTCCCTTGGTGTCGGTCACCTCGTTTCCGTCCTCGTCATAGAAGGCTACATCCATTCCCAGTCCGACACATTGGAGCTCGCCCCGATACACCGGCAGGTTGGGGTTGCCCAAGGCAAAACATGACAGAATATCCGTGCCGCCGGAAATGCTGGAAAGGCACAGATCCCCTTTGATGTCCCGGTAGATGTAGTCAAAGCTTTCGTGGGCCAGGGGGGAGCCGGTCGAGAGAATGGTGCGCAGGGTGGTGAGAGAGTGGGACTGCCTGGGTTTGAGCTGGGCTTTTTCGCAGGCACTAAAATATTTGGCGCTTGCGCCGAGGACGGTGATGCCTTCTTCGTCGACCAGGTCAAACAGGGTTTCCGGCCCGGGATGCATGGGGGAGCCATCATAGAGTACAAGGGTTGTCCCCAGGGCGAGACTGGAAACCATCCAGTTCCACATCATCCAGCCGCAGGTGGTGTAGTAGAGCAGGGTGTCGGTTTGCTTCAGATCGGTGTGCAGGGCTAGTTCCTTGAGGTGCTGGAGCAAGGTTCCGCCGGTGCCATGGACAATGCATTTGGGGGCTCCGGTGGTGCCGGATGAGTACATGATGTAGAGCGGCGCATTGAAGGGCATCGGCGCAAAGTCAGGCTCCTCCGCCGTTTCATCCAGGTAGTCTTGCAGCCATAGGGCGCCTGGCACCCCTATGGGCTCGTCCTCGAGGTAAGGCACTATCAGGGTCTGGACGAGCTCGGGCAGTTTGGCGACGATATCAGTGACTTTCTGGCTGGTGCTGATCCGTTTGCCCCCATAGTAATAGCCGTTAGTGGCCACTAGCACCTTGGGTTTGGTCTGGCCGAAACGGTCGATGACCCCTTCCAGGCCGAAATCTGGCGAGCAGGAAGTCCAGACTGCACCCAGGCTGGTGGTGGCCAGCATGGCCACAACAGCGGCGATACAGTTGGGTAACAGTCCTGCCACCCGGTCTCCCGGCCCAACACCGCTTTGTTTTAACGCCGATGCCAGTTGCGCCACTTGGCGCCGGAGGGCGGGAAAGGTCAGGGTGATGCGACGTCCGTCCTCTCCTCGTTCAATCAGGGCCAGGTGATCCGACTGGTGGCAGAGGAGGTTTTCAGCGAAGTTCAGAGTGGCGGTAGGAAACCAGCGGGCGCCGGGCATTTGATCTGGGTTTTCGAGGATGCGCTGCTCATCGTATTGCCCGTCAATTTCAAAATAGTCCCAGATGCTCCGCCAAAACAGCTCCGGGTTCTCAATACTCCATCGATGTAGGCTTTCATAGTCATCACCAATCTCCCCGTGTAGCCGTTGGAGAAAACGGGTGAATTGGCTGAGGTTGGTACCCGTTATACGCTGAGAGTCTGGGCGCCAGAGGATAGGGTTCATAAGCTGGTTCCTTGCCTATTATTGTCTAGCGCACTGCCCGTTTAGGGCTGTAGCGACTTTGGAGCCCGTGGGTCTGTTGAGTTGCAGGCTGATCCAGTGGCCACACTCATTAAGGAGGTTGAGGTCCACACCGGTTTCATAGCCACAGCCTTGCAGGAGGTAGACCACATCCTCGGTTGCGACATTGCCGCCGGCCCCTGGGGCATACGGACAGCCGCCCAGCCCCGCGACGGAGCTGTCGACACAGCGGACACCTTCTTCCAGACAGGCATAGATATTGGCAATTGCCTGACCATAGGTGTCGTGGAAGTGCACCGCCAAGTGCTTCGTGTCCACCAGCCCGGATACGGCCTGGATCAGCCTGGCTGCCTTGTTGGGAGTCCCTACGCCAATGGTGTCTCCCAGGGACACTTCGTAGCACCCCATGGCAATGAGGGAGGCGGCCAGCTCTGCGACCCGCGAGGGATCGACGGCCCCCTCGTAGGGGCAGCCTAATACGCAGGAAATGTAGCCCCGTACCGGAATGCCGTCCTGCTGTGCAGCCTCCATCAGGGGGCGGAAGCGGTCCAGGCTCTCTTCAATGCTGCAGTTAATATTCTTTTGGGAGAAGGTCTCGGAGGCCGCGGCAAAAACGGCAACTTCATCCGCTTGCGCTGCCCGGGCCAGTTGGTAGCCCTTCAGATTAGGAGTCAGGGCTGAGTAGATGGTGCCGCCCCGACGCTCAATCAGTTGGAAAACCTCGTCACTATTCGCCATCTGGGGTACCCATTTGGGGGAGACAAAGCTTCCTGACTCGATATGGCGAAGGCCGGCGGCGGCCAGGCGATTGACCAGTTCCGCCTTGAGTTGTGGCGTGAGTGGGTTTTTTTCGTTCTGGAGGCCATCACGGGGCCCCACCTCAAAGATTCGGACAAAATTGGCTTGCTCCATAGCCTGCTCACTCCGTGCTGTCTGGGGTGGGCGTGATCGCAAGTAATTGCTGATCCGCATTGACCAAGTCATTTTCCCGGCAGAAGATCTCGGTGACCGTGCCGTCGTAAGGGGCCCTGATAGGGTGCTCCATTTTCATCGCTTCCACAATCACCAAGACCGAGCCTTTGTGAACCTGGTCCCCTGGAGAGACCTGGACTGTGATGACTCGCCCGTTCATCGGGGCCGTCAAGCCGCTTGCGGTGGCATCCTCTCCATGGGCCAAATCTTGGGTGGGGCGGCGAAACTCATAATGAGAACCTTCTTTAAATAAGGTTGTTATCTCATTGTTTTGAAAGATGCGACAAGAGAGGATGTGCTCCCCGGTATCGAGTTTTAGCAGGCCTCCTTCCAGGCTGCCTTTGACTTGATAGGGCGTTTGGTCAATCCAAATCTGCAGCCACTGACCTTCTTGGCTGACCTGGTAGCTCAGGATTTGATCGCCATGGTGCAGCTCCAGTGACCTTCGGCTTGGCAGGTTCAGCCGCCAGTGATCAACCGCGTTCCAGGGGGAGTAGGGATCGGTTTCGCTGGCTGCGGATAATCCCTGCTGAGAGGCGGCATAGACAGCCATCAGTTGCACTTCTACCGGCAATTTCTGGTGGCCGGGCAGAAGGTCCTGGCGGTGGTCTTCGATGAAACCGGTCGTAACCATGCCTCCTTGAAATCCCGGATGGCTGAATACCCGGTGGAGGAAAGGAATATTGGTTTTCAAGCCAGCAATGGCAAAGTCTTCCAGGGCTGCCTTCATGCGATTGATGGCCCGCGTACGGTTTTCGTCCCAGACGATGAGTTTAGCAATCATGGGGTCGTAAAAGACACCGACTTCATCGCCAGGCTGGATATCGGTATCCAATCGAACATTTCGGCTTTCAGCAGGTAGGTGCAGGTATTGAATACGACCGGCGCTGGGCAGGAAGTCCTGTTCCGGTGCTTCGGCGTAGATGCGCGCCTCGAAGGCGTGGCCGCTGATCTGTAGTGCGTTTTGGGCGCAGGGTAAGGGTTCGCCGTTGGCGATGCGCAGTTGCCATTCCACCAGGTCCTGGCCGGTGATCATCTCAGTGACGGGATGTTCCACTTGCAGGCGGGTATTCATTTCCATGAAATAAAAACGATCCTGCTGATCCAGCAAGAACTCCACGGTACCTGCGCCCACATACTGGATTGCCCGGGCGCAGTTCAGTGCGGCTTCGCCCATGGCTGAGCGTAGCCGTTCGGATAGACCCGGAGCCGGGGCTTCTTCGATCACCTTTTGGTGGCGACGCTGCACCGAACAGTCCCGTTCAAACAGATAAATTCCGTTGCCGTGTTGGTCGCAAAAGATCTGGATTTCTACATGGCGCGGGCTTTCGACGTATTTTTCCAGTAACAGTTTGTCATTACCAAATGCGGAAGCTGCTTCGCGCCGGGCCCCATCCAGGGCCTGTTCCAGCTGATCTGGATTGGCAGCGATGCGCATGCCTTTACCGCCGCCGCCGGCGCTGGCCTTGATCAGGACGGGATAACCAATCTGTTCGGCTTCGCGACTCAGGGTTTCGTTGTCCTGTTGTGCACCGTGATAACCTGGCACCAGGGGCACATTGGCTTCTTCCATGATGAACTTGGCAGCGCTTTTAGAGCCCATCAGCTCGATCGCAGCGACGGGAGGGCCGATGAAAACCAGGCCGCGGTTCTCACACTTCTCCGCAAACTGCGCATTCTCGGAGAGAAAGCCATACCCCGGATGAATGGCTTGCGCCCCACTTTTCAGGGCGATGTCAATAATGCGGTCGCCGTTGAGGTAGCTGGCTTCTGGAGCGGCGCCTCCCAGGTACCAGGCCTCGTCCGCTTCCCGAACGAATCGGGCGTGGCGATCCGCATCGGAATAGACGGCGACGCAGCGGATTCCCATACGTCGGGCGGTGCGCATGATGCGGCTCGCAATTTCACCGCGGTTGGCGATTAATATCTTGCTAAACATGAGCTTACAGCGCCTTTTTTATAAACTGGATTAGCTTTAGTGTTCGCTGGTATGCCGAGAGAGGTGGGGGATCGTTCCTTTCTCAGCGTTCTCTTTGCGTCACATTCGAAACACACCAAACCGGGTATCAGCAATGGGGGCATTCAGGGCGGCGGACAGGCCCAGCCCCAATACCCTCCGGGAGTCAGCCGGATCAATGATGCCGTCATCCCACAACCGCGCACTGGCATAATAGGCATGGGACTGGCGGTCGAACTGTTCAATAATTGGCCGCTTGAACTCTTCGGCCTGTTCAGGACTCCAGGGCTTGCCTTGTCGGGTAAAGCTGTCTTCCCGCACCTGGGTCAGCACCCCCGCCGCCTGTTCTCCGCCCATGACGGCAATGCGGGCATTAGGCCACATCCAGAGAAAACGGGGGCGATAGGCCCGGCCGCACATGCCGTAGTTGCCGGCGCCATAACTGCCACCGATAATCAGGGTGAGTTTCGGAACCTGGGCGCAAGCCACGGCGGTGACCAGTTTGGCGCCATGCTTGGCGATGCCTCCTTCCTCATACTTTTTACCCACCATGAAACCGGTAATGTTTTGCAGGAAGATCAGCGGAATTTTCCGCTGGCAGCAAAGCTCGATAAAGTGTGCGCCTTTTTGGGCGGACTCTGAGAAAAGAATGCCGTTGTTGGCCAGAATGCCCACGGGATATCCATAAAGGCTGGCAAACCCGCAGACCAGGGTGCTGCCAAACAGGGGTTTGAACTCGTCGAACTCGGAGCCATCGACGATGCGGGCGATTACCTCGCGAACGTCGTAGGGAGTCTTAAGATCTACCGGCACCACCCCCCTGAGTTCTTCCGGAGCATACAAAGGTTCTTGAGGGGGGCGAATATCCAGGCTCAGGTGTTTCTTGCGGTTTAGCCGTCGTACCGCCTGCCGAGCCAGTTGCAGGGCATGGGCCTCGTCCAGGGCGTAATGGTCAGCAACGCCGGACAGCCGGCAATGAACATCAGCGCCTCCCAACTCTTCCGCGGAGACTTCTTCTCCCGTGGCGGCTTTGACCAAGGGGGGGCCGCCGAGAAAAATCGAGCTTTGACCTTTTACCATGATGCTTTCATCAGCCATGGCGGGCACATAGGCTCCGCCGGCGGTACAAAGCCCCATCACCACGGCAATTTGGGGAATGCCCTTGGCTGACATGTTGGCCTGGCGGTAGAAAATATGACCGAAATGCTCTTCGTCTGGAAATACTTCATCCTGCTGAGGCAGGTTGGCACCTCCTGAGTCCACCAGATAAATGCAGGGGAGGTGGTTTTCCTCGGCAATTTTTTGGGCGCGAATGTGTTTTTTAACGGACAGGGGGTAGTAGGTGCCGCCCTTGACCGTGCTGTCGTTGGCCACAATCATGCATTCCTGGCCTTCCACTCGACCAATGCCCGCAATGACTCCGGCGGCAGGCACCGGCTCGGCGTACACCTCATAGGCGGCCAATTGGGACAGTTCCAAAAAGGGACTGCCCGGGTCCAGCAGTCGTTCGATCCGTTCCCGAGGCAGGAGTTTGCCTTTGGCCAGATGCCTTTCCTGGGCTTGTGGACCACCGCCTTGGGCAATGGTCGCGACTTTGTCCCGTAGATCAGCCACCAGGTCGCTCATGGCCTGGTACTGCTCCTGATATCGGGCAGAGTGGGGGTTGAGCGAGGATTTCAGGATACTCATGGTCAGGCTCATTAATTGGAGGATTCGTTGTAGAGCTCGCGGCCGATCAGCATGCGACGGATTTCGCTTGTACCGGCGCCGATCTCATAGAGTTTGGCGTCACGCAACAGGCGGCCGCTGGGATAATCATTGACATAGCCGTTACCGCCCAGAATCTGGATGGCATCCAAGGCCATTTGGGTGGCCCGTTCTGCGCAATAGAGTATCACCCCGGCGGCGTCTTTGCGGGTGGTCTCTCCCCGGTCGCAGGCGCGGGCAACCGCATACAAGTAGGCGCGGGAGGCGTTCAGCACCGTGTACATATCCGCGACTTTCGCTTGAATCAACTGAAACTCGCCAATGGGCTGGCCAAACTGACGACGCTCATGGATGTAGGGAACTACCAGATCCAGGCAGGCCTGCATAATGCCAACGGGGCCCCCAGCCAAAACGACCCGCTCAAAATCCAGGCCACTCATCAGCACCTTCACACCTTGGTTTTCTGCACCCAGAAGGTTCTCGGCCGGCACTTCACAATCTTGAAACACCAATTCGCAGGTGTTTGAGCCGCGCATGCCCAGTTTGTCCAGCTTGGGGGAGCGGGAAAAGCCCGGATAGTCCCGCTCCACGATAAAGGCGCTGATGCCCTTGGGGCCTGCATTGGGATCGGTTTTGGCGTAAATCACATAGGTGTTGGCGTCAGGCCCATTGGTGATCCACATCTTGGTGCCATTGAGAATATAACGGTCGCCCCGTTTCTCGGCCCGCAGCTTCATGCTGACCACATCACTGCCCGCATTGGGTTCACTCATGGCCAGGGCACCTACATGTTCGCCGCTGATCAGTTTAGGCAGATACTTTTGCTTCTGGGCGGAAGTGCCATTGCGGAAGATCTGGTTGACGCAAAGGTTGGAGTGGGCTCCGTAGCTAAGGGCAACCGAAGCCGACGTCCGGCTGATTTCCTCCATTACCAGCACATGGGCCAGGTACCCCAAGCCGCTGCCGCCATACTCTTCACTGACGGTGAGGCCGAGTAATCCCAGGTCACCGAACTTACGCCAGAGGTCGCTCGGAAATTGGTTCTCTTGATCTATGGCAGCGGCTCTTGGGGAAATTTCCTTTTCTGCAAAGTGGCGGACTTGGGCGCGGAGGATATCCAGCTCTTCGCCAAGGTCGAAGTTCAGGGTGGAGTAGTGGTAGGCCATGGAGTGTTCCTTCTTTGTTCTTATTAACTCTAAGGTTACGACTCTTTCGTGGGTTTTAAGGAGTATCCAGCTCCTGAAGAGCTTCGCGGCAGCGTTGCTCCGCGTCATCCAGCTCCGATTGCATCAGTTTGATATCGGTCAGTTGCTGGGTGAGGATCGCCCGTTTCTCCTCGATTTTCTCCAGCAGGCGTTTTAGCTGGGTGCGATTGCCAGTGGCGGGGTCATAAAGCTCGAATAGCTCTTTTGATTCGCTGAGGCTAAAGCCCAAGCGCTTGCCCCGCAAGATTAACTTCAAGAGCACCCGTTCCCGTTCACCATAGATACGTTTCTGACCTTCCCGACGGGGGGAGAGCAGGCCTTCGGATTCATAGAAACGAATAGTGCGGGTGGTGATGTCGAATTCCTGAGCCAGATCGCTAATGGAGTAGGTTTTTGCCATAGGACAGCTTAACTCGGCCAAGATTTACGTTGACGTTAACGTTAACCTAGGAAGAGGGATCTGTCTAGTTAGCTCCTATGGTGAAAAAATAATGCCGGTCGGGAGGGCTTAGTCGGCTTCTTTTAGCTGCTCAAGGAAGCGCTGGTTCATCATGTTCCATTTGCTGAGCTCACTGGCTTCGCCAATGCGACGTCCTTCGCCTCGTTGTTTTGACATCCACAGGCCGCTGCCGTTGAAGCTGTAGACCGGCTGGAGATCCTGGCGCTGGGAGGCGGGCAGTATTTGATTGACCAGGTTGTCCAGGATCAGAGGTTCTGCGTCCGGTGTTGGGTAGTAGGCCAAAACCATATGGGCCTGGTTGATTTTCAGGGCCTTGACGTAGGTAATGCGGAGCTTCTCATCGGGCACGCCCATGCGCAGCAAGGTGAAGTACTTGGCAATGGAATAGTCTTCACAATCGCCGCCGTTGCTGGTGAGCAGCTCATAAGGAGTGGCCCAATAGTCTTCCTGGCTCCAGTGGTCCTGGTCTTCAGCATAGGGAACCTGGTTGAAAAAGGAGTTAACCAGAAGCAGCTTGCGCTGTTCGGGTAAGTTCTTGGGGAGCTCCAGGAGCTTTTTCCAGCGTTCCAGGCGATTGCGGCTATCGGCACCGAAACGTTCCTCAGTGAGCTCGAAAACCCGGGGAGTTAGTTCGAAAGCGGCTGATAACCCAGCGGTAGGCAATGCAAGGATCAGGATTGCCGTTGAATTCAACAAAAAGGTACGCCACATAGCTATATAAGAGTCTCTCTCCAGACTGAATTCAATGTGCCTGGTCAGCCAGTTGGTATCCTTGCAAGTGGGTGGCTGGTATGGCCAGCACGCTGGGTGCCGGGATGGTGCGAACAGCTCGTGATTGGGTCTGGCGTCTCCTTAAGTCTGGAGACGCCCCGTCCGTGGACACATGAATTATAGATAGAGATTGCGCAGGTAAGATGAATTATTGGTTATTCATCTGTTCCCGGAGCTGGCGCAGGCGTTCGCGAATCTGCTGTCTGCGGTCCTCGCTCAGGCTGTCCTGCTGGTAGGCGGGTTGAGCTGGGGGCGGGTCCTCTAATACGCCTGGGTCCATTTCATCTTCACTGGGGCTACCTTCAGGCATGGCTTCTTCTGCTTGAGGCTCAGCCTGATCGTTGTACTGTTGCTCTGGATACGAGGTTTGATAATCCTCTTGGGTGTCCGCGGAGGAATCGCTATAGGTGGAAATATCCGCAGATGAGTCACTGCTTTCCGGAAAGTAAAGATTCTCCAGGCGCCCACGGCGCTCAATCACCACGCGATTGGCGTAGACGGCCCTCAGCACGGCGTCTCCTGGCAGGCGGTCTCCGATCAGGTACACCTGGGTTTGCTGATCGGGGCCTTCAATAAGGGCACTGGTGCGGCCTTCGTCTTCCGTGGTGGAAACGCCTCGCAGGGTAAGGCGCAGGTTGGTTGTGGGGAGGTTTTCCGTTTGCACAACGGCCGCCTCAGTCGTGGACGGGGGCTGCCCAAACAGATTGGCATTTGCTACATCGCGGGTTTCGGCCAGGCGTGGTTGGGTTTGGGGAGTGATGGTGGCCTGGGTAGCGGGGGCGGCGGCTTGAGTGCTTTGCTGCCAGAGGCGATACCCCTGGATGCCGAAACTTGCAAGCATTCCCAAGGTCAAAGCAAGGGCAACGATAAGGGGAGCGTTTTTGGTCAGTAATGCTTTGTCCATGGTTGCAACTTAAATTCGTTGATTCCTGTATCACAGTGTAATAGCTTGCCGCTAGTTTCCAAAGAGACTTGAAGCGGATAGCGAGCAGGGTGGCTCCGTGATTTGCTGCAACATAGCAGAAAGTGGCGTAAATAAAGCAGGTGCCAGTCACAGAGTTGTTGTATTCAGTACGGCATTATTGGGTAGTTGCAGGTGCTGGCTTGCCAGTTTTGGAGTAGCTGTCTAACCGTTTGATTTGAATGTGATCGGGAAAACAGCAGGATGGGTTAAGGCCTGTTACACTATTGGTGTAAAGGCTTACAAAAGTTCCGGCTCTTCCTGCCAGGTTCGAGAAGAGGTTTATGTTGAATAGCCAAGGCATTGAAACCAAGGAAATCGCCCAGCCGATGGAATGGCGCCTGCCATTCTCATTTGCCAAGCGTCACGGCATCCTGATTACCCAGTCCTCCGGGGAGGGAGGGCAGAGGGTGCTCTACAAGCCGGGGCTACAGCCGGATATTTTTGCGGAGGTAAACCGCCTGACCCTGGGGAGCCTGCCGTTTCAGCAAGTTGATTCCGACACCTTTGAAAGTGAGTTGTCCCAGGCGTACCAAACCGACACGGCGGATACCATGCAAATGGTGGAAGGCTTGGGCGATGAGCTGGATCTGGCAAGTCTCGCCAATTCGGTTCCAGAAACCGAGGACCTGCTGGAGCAGGAGGATGATGCCCCAATCATCCGCTTGATCAACGCTATTCTCACCGAGGCTGTTAAAACCAATGCCTCGGATATCCATATCGAAACCTTTGAAAAGGAACTGGTGGTCCGCTTCCGGGTGGATGGTGTTTTGCGGGAAGTGGTCAAGCCCAAACGGGCGCTTGCCACTTTGTTGGTGTCCCGGATCAAGGTAATGGCCCGTCTGGATATTGCGGAAAAGCGCGTGCCTCAGGATGGCCGTATTTCCCTACGGGTAGGCGGCCGGGAAGTGGATATCCGGGTTTCCACCATGCCCTCGGCCAATGGTGAGCGGATCGTGTTGCGTCTCTTGGACAAGCAGGCCGGGCGCCTGAAAGTGGAGAACCTGGGGATGTCCAAGCGGGACGAGCAGTTGCTGATCAATCTGATCAACCGGCCCCACGGGATTATCCTGGTTACGGGGCCTACCGGTTCTGGTAAGACCACAACCTTGTACGCCTCGTTATCTCAGATCAATGACCGTAGTCGCAATATCCTCACAGTTGAGGATCCAATCGAATACAACCTGCCGGGGATCGGGCAGACCCAGGTCAACACCAAGGTGGACATGACCTTTGCCCGGGGATTGCGGGCCATTCTGCGTCAAGACCCGGATGTGGTCATGATCGGTGAGATTCGGGACCTGGAAACCGCAGAGATTGCCGTGCAGGCGTCTTTGACCGGCCACTTGGTGTTATCCACGCTCCACACCAACAGTGCTGTAGGCGCCGTGACCCGTTTGATTGATATGGGTGTTGAGCCGTTTCTCATCTCCTCCAGTCTGATCGGCATCCTGGCCCAGCGCCTGGTGCGGGTCCTTTGCCCCCACTGCAAGTTCGCCTATCAGCCTGATGCCAAGAAATGCGAATTCATGCAAGTGGATCCGGCCAATCCTCCGACCATCTACCGTCCGGAAGGCTGTCCCGAGTGTAACCACCTGGGTTATCGGGGCCGGATCGGGATCTATGAGCTGGTTGAGGTAGATGACCGGTTGCGGGCCCTGATCCATAAACAGGCCGGTGAGATGGAGCTGGAAAAGGTAGCACGGGAACAGGGACCCAGTATTCATGCCGACGGCGTGGCCAAAATCCTAGCCGGGATCACGTCAGTGGAAGAAGTACTCAGGGTGACACATCGGGGATAAGGCATGGCTGCGTATGAATTCCGGGCGCTGGATCAGTCCGGTCGCCAGCAAAAAGGCGTGCTGGAGGCGGATAGCCCGCGCCAGGTTCGCCAACAACTCAGGGATAAAGGATGGACGCCGCTGGCGGTGGTAGCCTCAGTGGAGCGCCATAACCGCCGCACCGGGTTCCGCCGTCGCGGCACGAGCCTTAGCGCGGCAGACTTGGCCCTGGTGACTCGTCAGTTGGCCACCTTGATCCAGTCCGGGATTCCAGTGGAGGAGTCCCTCTATACCGTCTCCCAGCAAAGTGAAAAAGCCAAAATCCGGAGCATGATGATGGCTATCCGCGCCAAGGTACTGGAAGGTTACTCCCTGGCAGACAGCCTGAGCGAATTTCCCAATGCCTTTCCAACCCTTTACCGGTCCACTGTGGCGGCCGGAGAGCATGCGGGCCACATGGATTTGGTGCTGGAGCGGCTGGCGGACTACACGGAGCAACGTCAGTTATCCCGGCAAAAGATCCAGCTGGCGGCGATTTATCCCATCATTTTGAGCTTCGTTGCCGTGGGAATCGTGGTGTTCCTGTTGGGCTATGTGGTTCCGGATATCGTCAAGGTTTTTGTCAATAACGGCCAGGAGCTGCCCGCCATTACGGAAATCCTGCTGGCGGTGAGCGGCTTTGTTACCGGCTATGGAGTTTATGTTCTGCTGGCGCTGATTCTTGCTGGCGTCCTGTTCTCTTGGCTAATGCGCAAGGATGGGTTTCGCTTTCGGGTCCATCAGAAACTGTTGGAAATTCCCTTTGTGAAGCGGATGACACGGGGACTTAACACAGCCCGCTTTGCCAGTACTCTGAGTATTCTGACCAGCAGTGGCGTCCCATTGGTAGAGGCCATGAAGATTGCGGGCGAAGTATTGTCCAATGAGTGCCTGAAGGCCTCTGTGCTGGAGGCGGCGCAAAAGGTCCGCGAAGGGGGGAGCCTGTTCAAGTCCCTGGAGCAGACCGGCTATTTCCCTCCCATGATGCTCCATATGATCGCCAGTGGTGAGTCCAGTGGTGAGCTGGACTCCATGCTCGAACGCACGGCCCGTAACCAGGACAACGACCTCCAGGGTTTGATTTCCACCATGGTGGGCCTGTTTGAGCCGATTATGCTACTGGTGATGGGGGTAGTGGTTCTGATCATCGTCATGGCGATCATGCTGCCAATTCTGAAGATGAGCAATCTGGTGGGATAGGGCGGACAGGCGTGGATTGTGAGCAACTGGTAATTCCAATTCCCGCAGGCCTGTAGATAATTCAGGGTATCCGCTTTTTCCAATGAACCTTCACAGGTTCGACATGTAGACCGGTTAAAAGAAACTCACTTTGCACAAAGATGTACTAAAACAGGAAATGGTTATGACAGTTCAAGCGCGTGGAATGCACACACAAAGAGTTAAACGGCAAACAGGCTTTACCCTGATTGAGATCATGGTGGTGATGGTGATCCTGGCCCTGCTGGTTGCCGCGGTAGCGCCCCAGATTCTTGGCCGTACCGACCAGGCCAGGGTAACGATTGCCAAGCAGGATATTCGGACCCTGGCCAATGCTCTGGACATGTATCGTCTGGATAACCATACCTATCCCAGCACCGAGCAAGGCTTACAGGCGCTGATTGAGAAACCCCAAGGCTTTCCCGAGCCCAGAAACTGGAACCGGGATGGTTATGTGAAGAGCCTTCCGAAAGATCCCTGGGGCAATGAGTACCAGTACATCAGTCCGGGCGTTAATGGGCCCTACGATCTTTATTCCCTGGGCGCCGATGGCAAGGAAGGCGGCGAAGGTGCCGATGCGGACATTGGTAACTGGAACCTGGAATCTTGATCCAATCGGTGAACGCAATTGCCTCTAGCCGGCGTGTCGCGGGCTTTACGCTGATTGAAATCCTGGTGGTAATGGTCTTGATCGCCCTGCTGGCAAGCGTCGTCGCCTTTACCGTGGGTCAGGGCAACCAGCGCCGGGAGCTGATTAACGAGGCCAAGCGCCTGCACGCTGTGCTCCGGTTAGCGGCTGACGAGGCCATCTACCAGAATCTGGAAATTGGAGTCGTCATCGATGAGAAAGGCTATGAATTTCTCGGATATGACGAAGACAAGGAAATCTGGGTGGGGCTTCCCCAGCCATTTCTGAAGCCCCGTCAGTTTCCCGACTGGATTTGGCTGGAGCTGAATCGCGATTACGAGCTGCGTGAACTGCCGGTTGACGAAGAGTCGGACGAGCAGACAGCAGTGCCGGAGTTTGTGCTTTTATCCAGTGGAGAGTCCACACCATTCAGGCTGCGAATGGGCGTTGAGGGAGATGACGAATATAGCGTGACCATTTCCAGTGACGGTATCAATGAGATTTTGTATGAAGAGCCGGCAAGCGAATAAGGCCTTACTGGAACCGGTAGCGGTCGCGCCCAATGGAAAGGGGAATACCGCTGAAAGCCGTCAGTCAGGCTTTACTCTGATTGAAGTGATGGTCGCCCTGACCATCTTCGCCTTTTGTGCCGTCTCCATGCATTTCGTGCTGAGCCAGTCTGTAGATAGCTTTACCAAGGTTGAACGCAAAAGTTTCGCCTCCTGGATTGCAGAGAACCGTTTGGCGGAACTTCGCTTGGCTGAAAGCTTTCCATCCGCCGGTAATTCCAATGAAGACATTGAGTTTGCAGGGCGTGAATGGGTTGTGAACACAGTGATTGCCAATACCCAAGACCCCAATATGCGCCGGGTCGAAGTGACTGTTAACCTTCGGATCCCAAACCTGCGGGAGCCGGTTTTTGCTACCCAGTTAATCGGATTTCTGGGGAAGAACTAGAGCCTATCCATGCCGACTTTTCGTAGGACCACCCACCTGGAGCTCTCTGCCCGCCGGCCTCGCGAACAGGGCTTTACCCTTTTGGAGGTCTTGATTGCCATTACGATCACGGGCTTGATCGGGGTGGGTACCTATCAACTCTTTAACAGCACAATGCGCACCCAGGCGGTCATGGAAGAAAAAGGCGAGAAGCTGGAGCGCATGCAGCGGGCCATGGCCTTTATCAGCCGTGATATGCAGCAACTGGTACCGCGCCCGGTCCGCAATGGCTACGGCGACCAGGAATTTGCCCTCACCAATCGTAACAGCCTTTATCTTTTGGAACTGACCCGGCTTGGCTGGCGTAACCCCATGTTGGCGCCTCGCAGTGAGCTGCAACGGGTCATTTATGAATTGGTGGACGGCAAGCTCTATCGTAGTTATTACCCGGTGCTGGACCGTGCCCAGGAGACCGAGTTGCGCAGCCAAGAGCTGTTGGACGAGGTGGAGGAGGTCACGCTTCAGTTCCTGGACGAGAAGAACCAATGGCATGATGACTGGCCGTTGGAGCGGATGTTTGGTGAAGACAGTGACGAACACTACAAGGCATTGCCCAAGGCCGTGCGTATTGAAATTGTGCACCAGACTTTCGGCACTGTTTACCGCATATATGATACGGTGGGCTATTACCGGACGCCCACCACTCAGGTTCCGGGGGGCAACACCGGCGGAGAGAACCAGGATGGCGATGATAGTGGAGGAATAGAGGCGGTGCCCCAGGAAGGTGGTGAGGATGAGGAGAGTCAGGGAGGCTTCTTCTAATGGCCGTCCGCAAATCCCAGCAGGGAGTTGCCCTGGTGGCGGTGCTCCTGATTTTCGCTTTGATCAGTGTACTGGCCGCATCCATGGTTCATCGCCAAAACCTCCTGTTGCAGCGCAGTCTGAACATGCTCAGCCAGGATCAAGCGTACCAGTTTGCCCTGGCCATTGAGCTTTTTGCCCGCGAAGTCCTCCACGACGACTATGAGAAAGACCGGAAAGACAACAAGTTCGTTGACACCTTGCAAGAATTGGAAAACAGTATCGTCTATGCGGAGCCGACGTTCTCTGTAGAGGGGCAGCTGGATGACCTGCAGGCGCGTTTTAATATCAATAGCCTGGTCACCCCCACCGGACAGGTGAATAGTATTGCCCGCCAACGGTTTGAGAATCTCCTCTTTCAGCTGGGCATTACCGATTTTCGTGTTGAAGTGCTGATTGACTGGCTGGATCCTGACGACCAGGTGTCAGAAGGGGGCGGGGCCGAGGACGAAACCTATTTGCTGAAGGATCCGCCCTATCGGGCAGGAAACCAGCCCATGCGCAATACTAGCGAACTCCTGTTGCTGGAAGGAATGACCCGGGAAACTTATGAGCTGCTCGAACCCTATGTCACGGCACTGCCACCGGAGGTCAACAAGCTGAATGTCAATACGATGTCTGCCCAGCTGATCCGCAGCCTGGACAGCCGGATTTCCGAGCAGCAGGCATTGGCAGCGGTGGAGGCGCGGGGTATGGAAGGCTATGAGTCCTTGCAGGAGTTTCTGAACGAGTTTGCGTCGTTTAACCTGCAAAGCCAGGCAGCACAACTGGATGTGAGAAGCGAATATTTCCAGTTGACCGCAAGGGCGATCTTTGACGGACGTAGCAGCCGGTTGGTGAGTATTATTCACAGGGACAGGAATGGCGAGATTGAAGTGATTCAGCGTGACCAGGGCAAGAGGTATGCAATTACCAAGCAAGCATTGCAGTTACAGTAACTCTGCCTTTTTATGTGTTGCAGCGCTATAAGTTTAGCAGTGTGATGATTTGAACTATGACGGAGTCGCTCGTGCCCTGGGCAAAAGTCTGTGAAAATCTATGTGCGGCGCTCTAAATAAAATAACAACCGAAGTGGGCTTATACCGGCCCGGAAGCATTCCGCTGGGGTATTTAAGGTCAATACATGTCTGTTCGTCTATTTATTCGAATACCAACTGCTGAGCTTCAGCCAGAACTTTGGCAGACCGTGGAATGGGCGATCTATCGCCCCAATGGCGAGCGCATTGCCGCAGGAACCGGTACCCCGGCCGAAGTCGATGGCCTGTTGCAGCAGAACGGCTTGCGGGATGTCGAGTTAACCTTGCTGGTACCGTCCCAAACCGTGCTCTCCAGCCACGCCAGGATTCCGGCCCGTCAGGCGCGTTATATCCAGCAGGCCTTACCCTATGCGGTGGAGGAGAATATCGCCCAGGATATTGACTCCATGCACTTGGCGGCAGCCCGAAAGGCTGACAAGGGGGTCTATAACGTTCTCGCCGTGTCCCGATCCCATATGGATGCCTGGCTGTCGTTCGCCCAATCCCTCGGATATAGCTTGACCGGCATCTATCCTGATGCCATGGCGCTTCCCTATGAGGCAAACCAATGGAGTCTGTGCCTGGATGACGGGCAGGCGCTCATGCGTTACGGCGTCAACGACTGTGTGAAACTTGCCAAGTTTAACCTGCTTCCGTATTTGGATTTGAAATCCCAAAGCTTTGAGGAGGCTTCCGAGCCTCTGGGGCTTCGGGTATTTGTCACTGAGGCCCAAGGGGAGGAAAACGCTGTATTGCTTGCCCAGCTACAGCAAATCCCCAACCTGAAGGTGACTCAGGAGCGCATTGGAATTAGCCCCTTTGAGCTTTTGTGCGAGTCTCTACAGCGCCAAAGCGGCCTGATTAACCTGTGTCAGGGAGCTTATGCGGTCAAGTCCGAACGCAAGAGCCAATTGCAGCGTTGGGCTCCGGTATTGTGGATCGCTGCTACCTGGTTTGTCATCCAGGTGGGGATCCATTTGGGGACAGGCTTTTATTACCAGAAAAAAGCCGATGAATTCTATGAGCAAGCCCGCTCTCTCTATCTGGATATTTTCCCCAATGAAAGAAGGGTGACGGATATTCGCCGTAGCCTTGAAGGCAAACTAAGGGCGGCCCAAACCAACGGTGGGGGCACCTCGTTTCTCGGGTTGTTGTCCGATGCCGGCTATCAACTGATGCAACAGCCCAACCGTCAGGCCTTTACGTTGAGAAGCCTGAATTACAATCGTCAGCGGGGGGAACTGAGCATGGAGCTTCAGGCCGGCAGCCTGGAACAGTTGGACCAGTACAAGCAGGCCATGGCAACGGTGGGCTACAACGTTGAGATCGGATCAGCCATTCGCGAACAGAATACAGTTCGCAGCCGCATTATTATCAGGGCGGGTAGTTAATGGACTTTAAAGAGAAACTCATGCAATCGCCTTTATACCGAAAGGCGTCCCATTGGTACTACGGATTGTCCGGTCGCGATCAGAATGCGCTGAAACTGCTGACTGTGGCAGTGGTCCTCACGCTGCTTTATTTGCTAGTCTGGGTGCCGAGCCAACGTTTTGTCGAAAGTGCCGAGCGGGATCTTGAACGGCAAAGTGCTCAAGTGGCCTGGATGAAGCAAAACGAGGCGGTTGCCCGCCAACTGGCCTCCCGGTCTTCGCCAACGGCGCCGGCAGGATTGCAGGGGCAGTCCCTTCTGTCAGTGGTTAGCAATGCAGCCCGGCAACACTCCATTGACTTACGCCGCTTCGAGCCGGAAGGAGACAGCCGAATCCGGGTGTGGCTAGAGAAGGTTTCCTTTAACCAGATGCTCTTGTGGCTGGATACCTTGAATAAGGAATACGGCATTCAGACTGAACAGATTGCGGTGGATCGGGATGCAAATCCGGGCATTGTGACCGCAAGGCTGACGTTATCGTTGTAACGGCCTTGAACTCATTTGGCCGTGACTTGGAATAAGCACTAGGTACTGAAGATTCGATGGCATCACGGAGGCCGCCGGCCCCGTCAATCTAGGGTTCTATGGTTATAGGCCGGGGCCCGTGATCAGCCCGACGGAGATAACAATAATGCTACAAACTGCCGTTGCTGAACCTACCATTGTCCGTTTGGACCAAAGCTCTGTGGGGGAGGCCAAATCCCTCCTCTATAACGCCTATCGGTATGAGCCGACCTTCCAATATCTGTTTGATGCTGGCAAGCCCGGTTATGACCAGCGCGTCCGTGCTACCATCCGCGAAGGGGTCGAGTTGCACTTCAGCATGGAGCAGGAGGCGATTGGCCTGGTCCACGAAGACTCTCTGGTTGCTGTGGCTTTTATCAGTCGCCCGGATATTCGCTTGAATTTGGTTGAGCAGTTTAGTTGGCGAATCCGCATGATGCTTACGGCAGGCTTTTCTGCGACGAATCGTTTCATAGAGTATCATGAAGGGGTTATGGCCTGTTTGCCCAAGGGGGTATCCCATAGGCTGCCTCTGCTAGGGGTTCATCCCAAACATCAGAGCAAGGGATTTGGCCGGGCTTTGATGGGCGCTGTAGAACGGATTTGCCGTGAAGATCCCCGTTCTTGCGGTATTGGTTTGGACACCGGCAACTCGCGCTATCTCAAATTTTACGAGTCCCTGGGGTATCAGAAGGTGGGGGAAGTGCGGTTGGGCAAAGTGGTTGAAACGGTTTTGTTCAAGCCTTGTATTTGAGCCCGTAGGTAGACTGCTGTTCTTCTTGGCAAGAATGGGTCTAAACAAGCCAAAGTCGAGTTAGAAAGGACAAGCCCAGTCCCTCGCAGTGGAAGCGGCCGTCGATACGGCCGTTTTTGTTTGTATGTGATGTTGGAGGCGAGTTAACGTGAATCATCCGTCGGCGAATCAACAAGATGAGCAGGAAACCCAATTCGACTACGACCTGTTCGTAATCGGTGCAGGTTCGGGCGGGGTCAGGGCCGCACGGATGGCTGCGGCTACAGGTGCCCGCGTGGCCATTGCCGAAGCACGTCATTTCGGTGGTACCTGTGTGAATGTTGGTTGTGTTCCCAAGAAGCTGTTTGTTTATGCCTCCCAGTACAGTGAGGCCTTTGAAGACTGCCGCGGCTATGGCTGGCAATTAACGGGTGATATCAATTTCGATTGGGACACCTTAAGGCGCAACAAGGACTTGGAGATCAAACGCCTTAATGGTATCTACTGGAGCCTGCTGGAAAAGGCCGGAGTCAGTATCTATGAGGGCCGGGCGACTGTGTCCGGTCCCCATGAGGTGACTTTACACGGTGCAACCCACAGCGCGCGGTATATCTTGGTTGCCACGGGCGGCGAGCCTTTTGTACCCCACCTGCCCGGTGCGGAATGGATAAAGAACTCTGACGACTTCTTCTACCTGGACAGACTCCCCTCTGAAGCCATTGTGGTGGGAGGGGGCTACATCGCCGTGGAGTTTGCCGGCATTTTGAATGGACTGGGCGTGAACACCCGACTGCTGTATCGGGGGGATCTGATCCTGCGTGGGTTCGATCGCAATGTGCGGGAGTTCGTCAGCGAAGAAATGGAAAAGAAAGGCATTGGCATCCTGACCGGGGTGGATGTAGTTGCCGTTCGTCGTGTAAGCGATGGCCAATATGCAGTGGAGTTAAGCACTGGGGATGAGCTGCGTACCGGTTTGGTTCTCTACGCCACGGGGCGTAAACCCCTGGTGCACGGCATTGGGCTCGAAAGCCTGGGCATTAAACTCAACGCTGCCGGAGAAATTGAGGTTAATGAGTTCTATCAAAGCAACATCCCCTCTATCTATGCTTTGGGAGATATTACGCCAGGCCCGAAACTGACACCGGTTGCCCTGGCTGAGGCGATGACTCTGGTTCGCCACCTGTTCCAAGGAAGCACTTCGAAGCTGGACTATGAGTTCATTCCCACGGCAGTCTTTTGCCAACCCAATATAGGCACCGTGGGCATGACCGAAGAAGAAGCGCAAGCGACGCTCCCGTCGGTGCGGGTTTATGAAACCAACTTCCGCGCCATGAAGCATACCATCAGTGGCAGACAGGAACGCAGCTACATGAAAGTGATTGTAGACGATAGCAACGACCGTGTTGTTGGCGTACATGTGGTTGGCCCGGATGCCGGCGAAATGATCCAGGGATTTGCCGTCGCATTGCGGGCCGGTGCCACCAAGGAGATTTTCGATACAACGATTGGCATCCATCCAACCGCGGCAGAAGAGCTGGTGACCCTAAGGGAGCCTGCTCGGCGCCATATGTCAGGTCTTTAACCTGCGCTGCTGCCCTCTTCGTAGGCGGAGAGGGCAGCCTCAGGGCCCCACCTTGTAAAACTTACAGCCCGCACGCATGAATTACTGAGTCGCGGGCCAGATTTCTAGTCCGAAGCCTCTTCATTGACCGGCCAGTTCTGTCTTTTGTTTCTTCTTTGTGAGCTTTTCCTTCGCCATTTCCTTCTGACTCCCATGGCATGCCCTTTGCTGCTTTAGAACATGGGGAATTACGGAAAGCAGGTGAGGTAAGGGTATGTCAGATGTGTACGAAGAGGTCCAGGAAAAGCGCCAGGCTCAGGCTCAGGAACATCAGCCCGGACAGGAACACTCGATGATTCCCGAGCCCATTGTGATACGCCCAAGTTATCGGGGCAGCGGCAAATTGCAGGATCAAGTTGCTCTCATTACAGGGGGCGACTCCGGAATTGGTCGGGCGGTTGCTGTCCACTTTGCCCGTGAAGGAGCTGATGTGGCCATCCTTTATTTGGATGAAAATAAGGATGCCAACGATACCAAGCGAATGGTGGAACAAGAAGGGCGGGATTGTTTGATGATCCGGGCTGATGTCAGGTTACCGAACCAATGCCAAAGAGCCGTCGAAGATGTGATTCGCCATTATGGCAAGCTGGACGTCCTGGTGAACAATGCGGCGGAGCAGCATCTCAAGGAGCAACTGGAAGAGATCTCACCGGAACAACTGGAAAATACATTTCGGACCAATATCTTCGGCTACTTTTTCATGACCCAGGCGGCGCTGTCTCACATGAAAGAAGGGACAGCGATCATCAACACCGGCTCGGTGACCGGATTTCGCGGAAGTGCCCACCTTATTGATTACGCCTCCACCAAGGGGGCTATAGAAGCCTTCACCTTTTCCCTGGCTTCAAACCTGGCCCAGCGCAAAATCCGGGTTAATGGGGTTGCTCCGGGCCCAATCTGGACGCCGTTGATTCCTGCAAGCTTTCCAGCGGATGCAATTCCGGAATTCGGCTCAGGAACCTTGATGGGGCGAGCCGGGCAACCAGCTGAAGTGGCGCCGGCATATGTATTCCTGGCTTCTGAAGACGCATCCTACATGACTGGACAATTTATCCATATCAACGGAGGGGGCTTTATAGCGGCGTGATAGCAAGACCCTATTTCACCCAAGGGTACTCGTGATGCTCAACAGAAAGCTGGTGAACTAACCAACAGGCTGGCCGCAGGAGCTTACTTCGTTAGTGAGTTAGGAGGAAAACCCATGGCCCGAAGAGACAATCGAGACGAACCTAGAGAGCGGGGCGACCGTTGGACCGAGCGGCTTGCCCAGTGGCGAGAGGGACGAAATGCTCAGTACCAGTCTCAGGGCTGGGCGCCGGATCGGGAGAGGGATAGCTCTTTGGGAGAATACTATCCTGCCGATGAGTTTTACGAATATCCGGAAGGCAGCTTTCAGGAAAGGGACCTGACCGGTGGTGGCCAACCTCGCTCGTTGGCCGATGATCGTGAACGAGGCTATCAGGCATATAGAGAGGCTCCAGGGGATTATGACAGGGAAGGGCGAGACTGGCGTTCTGATCGGCGGACTGAGCAGAATACACCTTACCGTGCCCGATCGCAGGAGGCGCAAGGTCAGTATTATGATCCTGGCTATGGCTCCGGTGACTGGCATAGTGAAGAGTTTCGGGGTGCCCCTTATGAGTCCTCACGGGCCTTTTATGGAGCAGGTGCCCAGGGTCGAAGGAGTCATCATCGAGGGTATGAGGCTTACCGGGACTGGCACACGGGAGGCAGGGAACAGTCCACCGTGAATTATCGGGGGCGAGGCCCCAAAGGGTACCAACGATCTGATGAGCGAATCCTTGAAGATATCTGTGAGCGCCTGACTGAAGACCCTTTTATTGATGCTAGCGATATTCACATTGAAGTCGTGGGGGGCAGGGTGACGCTGGAGGGACAGGTCTATAATCGGGCGATGAAGCACCGGGCAGAAGACCTCGTAGCGGACTGTACGGGCGTCAAAGATATCGACAACCGGCTCACGTTGCAGAACAACCTGGGCACTAGCAACCGGACGACCATGACCGAATCCAATAATACCAAACTGGAGAGTTCCAGTGAGGAAGGGTGAGCAAGAGGCCTGGTTTGGAAGTTAAAAGCCAGACGGAAGAATTGGCTCGGGTTGATTTACTTGGAGCCAATTCCTTATCCGTCGTGCAAACCCCTTGTCCATTGTTCTGTTAAATCGATACAAGTGAAACTGCCCAATAAATAACGCCCGCAGAACGGGTTACCGGACACTTCCTTTGCGGAATAGATTGACGATGGCCAAGAGTACCACAGCCCCAAGGAAAGCGATTCCTAACGCGGCCAGGCTAAAGTTGCCTCGGCTCATTGAGTCCACGCCGAATATAGGCGATAGCAGCATACCGCCAAGCATAGCACCCACTATGCCCACGATAATGTTCAGTAAGATGCCTTGTTGGGCATTGGTCCGCATGACGATGCTGGCCAGCCAGCCAATCACGCCACCGAGCACTAGCCAAATAATAAAATTGATCATCGTGACTCTCCCTTAGCCTATTTCCACAAGGTCGAAAAAGAGCGCTGAATCAGCTCTGATGATCACACGCTCCCGTACTGCAACGCAGCAATTGATGTGCCATCAAAAAGACACTCAAAAACAACGCCTTACAAAATTGCCTGGGAACTAGCCCTGTAAAGATTACAAAACAGAGAATCAATTCCTACTATAGCAACATATACCATCATCCTAAGAGGCGGGCCAAAGTTGCTTTGCCGTTAGTTCCTGTGATGAAATGGCACAAACGTGATGGTATATATCGTGCAGGGTGTTATGGCTGGTCAGATTGATATCCCAGAAAAACTAAGAGAGCAGATGGAGCGTTTGGAATCGGAAATCCAGTCTCTCCAGGAGCTCCTATCCCAAGCCCCAATACGGCAAGTCAGGGTTTTCCAGCTGCCCCGCACCAAAAGTGGGGAAGAACACGAGCCCTACGAGAAATTGACCTCTGAACCCTTCGAGTCAGACCCAGGGCTAGCCATGGGCGTTCGCGCTTTTTCTGAATTCTACGGGCGGTTTGGGGAAAGCACCAAGGCAGTTTTTCGATTGCCCGGAGTAATTGCCTTGGAAGCCGATCCTGGCGAGGCAATTGCTGCTTGTGTAGAAAGCATCAACCAGCTAAAGCAGGAATTTGCCCAAACGGTGCAACTGATTGAAGACCGTAACGCCCGTTTTGAGATCGTTCACCGGCTATTTCCCATGTTGATTACCTTACAGGCCACCCGGCAAATTCAGTACTACAACGAGGAAATGCGTTCAGTTACCTTCACTTGGGGCAGGAAATCTTCCATTCGGGTCGTCACCCGGGAGGAACTATTGGAGAACTTGAGGAACCTCCAACACCAGAAACCTATTGCCTTTGAGCCTGAGCGTTGGGAAGAGGCTATCAATGAGGATATGATCAAGCTGCTGGCGCTACCCAAGGATACAGAGCTGCGCTACCGGCGAGACCTAAAGGTTCGGCCCATGGCCAACTTGTTGCTGGCGGATGGTACCAAAAAATTACGGGAGGCCAATCTGCCCATCATTATTGCCAACCCCGCTGAGAACTTCAGAATCGGCATACTGCCTAACTTTGACGCCAGCGTGAAACCCAAGCGGGGACGGAAGAATCCCCAGCGGCTTACGGAGGAGGAGCGGTTTTTGACTTGCCTGCCTGTCTATCGCGCCAAAGAAGCCTAAGACCTGGACCCATAAGCTCCGCGACTTAAACCGGGAAGGTTTATAAATAGGCGGCCAGCTCTGCGGTTCTTCGGGCATAGCCCCATTCGTTATCATACCAAGCAAGTACCTTGGCCAAGTGATTCCCCAAGACCATGGTGGAACTCAAATCTACAATGGAGCTGTAATTACTTCCGATAATGTCCGAAGAAACGAGCTCCTCATCGGATGCCAACAGGATGTCCTGATAGGGAGGGGCGGCCGCTGCCTCTTGCAGGGCCTGGTTGATCCGTTCCACTGAAATCTCTTTCTTCGTTTGAACCACAAAATCCACGACCGAGCCGGTCGCAACCGGCACCCGCATCGCCATTCCGTCCAGCTTCCCTTTTAGCTCGGGTAACACCTCGCCGGTTGCTTTTGCTGCACCTGTGCTGGTGGGAATAATGTTTAACAGTGCGGAACGCCCGCGCCGCCATTTCTTGCTGGCTCCATCCACAACCTTTTGTGAAGCAGTGACAGCATGGATGGTATTCAACAGGCCATATTCAATCTCAAAAGTATCATTGAGGATCTTGGCAATAGGGGCCAAGCAGTTGGTGGTGCAGGAGGCATTGGAAATAATTTGGTGTTTATCCCGATCAATCAAGTTGTGGGTCAATCCCATACAAACAGTGATATCAGCCCCTTTGGAAGGGGCGCTAACAACCACCCGTTTGGCGCCTGCCTCCAGGTGCAGGTTGGCACCCTCGCGGTTGGTAAAGCGTCCGCTACACTCAACAACAGTTTCTACCCCTAACTGCTGCCAGGGCAAAAGTGCAGGATCTTTTTCCGATAGGAACCTAATTTCCCGACCATTCCACAAGATGCGATCTTTTTCCCGGCGAATATCTCCTTGTGGGCGGTTCTGGATGGAGTCATGCTTCAGGAGGTAGATCAGATTATCCAGATCGGATATATCGTTAACAGCAACGACCTCCACATCTTCCCCATCCGAGGTGTCACCCAGCTCCATCAGATTGCGTAGCACCAAACGCCCGATGCGGCCAAACCCGTTAATCGCAATTTTCTTAGCCATGTTCCCTATCCCTTGTAGGATAAACCGAGCCCCAGGCTTACCCTTTGTTTGGTCAGTCATGGGTGAAACGGAGCAAGGTTTGTTCCAGCCCGTTCAACTGAACTGGCCGTGGCGACCGACACCCATAGCCAACAAAGGGAATGATGGCTACGCCAAGTCAATGCGGGTATCAAGGTAGATATCCTGTATGGCATTCAAGAGCTCTACGCCTTCTTCCATTGGCCGTTGAAAGGCCTTTCGACCACAGATCAGGCCCATACCACCGGCCCGTTTGTTGATAACGGCTGTTCGAACCGCCTGGGCCAGATCGTTTCGGCCAGAGGACTCGCCCCCTGAATTGATCATGCCGGCACGCCCCATAAAGCAGTTTGCGACTTGGTAACGCACCAAGTCGATAGGGTGCTGGGAACTTAATTCGTTGTATATTCTCTCGTGGGTTTTACCGAAACTCAGGGCACGATAGCCACCGTTTACGGTCGCCTGTTTCTGCTTGACGATATCCGCCTCTAGAGTTGCCGCCAGATAGTTTGCCTGGCCGGACAAATCTGCGGCGGTGTGGTAATCCGTTCCTTCGTGCTTAAAGGCATCATTGCGTAAATAAGCCCAAAGCACGGTGACCATACCCAGTTCATGGGCGTAGGCAAAAGCCTGGCTGATCTCCTGGATCTGCCTGCGACATTCTGGGGATCCGTAATAAATGGTGGCGCCCACACCCAGAGCCCCCAGGGCAAAAGCCTGGTCCACGCTGGCAAATAGGGTTTGGTCATGATGATTGGGGTAGCTGAGCAGCTCGTTATGATTGAGTTTCAAAATGAAAGGGATCTTGTGGGCATATTTCCTTGCCACCGCGCCCAGTACACCCAAGGTGGAAGCAACAGCACTACAGCCGCCTTCCAGAGCCAGTTCCACAATGGATTCAGTCTTGAAATAAATGGGGTTCACGGCAAAGGAGGCACCGGCCGAATGCTCCACGCCCTGATCGACCGGGAGAATGGATAAGTATCCCGTGCCGGCCAACCGGCCATGGTTGAATAGGGCTTGCAAACCTCCCAAGACTCGTGGAGAACGGTCGCTCTCTAACAGAACCCGATCGATAAAGTCCGGGCCGGGTGCATGTAGCAAGGACCGGGGAATACCTTCACAGGTGTGAGTCAGCAGGGTTTCAGCTTCATCGCCAAGTAGGGAGAGTAGGTCCATGGGATTCTCCTTGCCAAAGTCAGGAACAAAGTTGAATTCCAATTCCTTGTAACTGTTACAGACAGACCAGGGATGTCACTGCAAAATTTTCAAAGCCCTCCAATACAATAATGTTGCGCCACTAAACCTGAGTGACTGCCTGGAGCTCATCGGCTTGAACCGGCTTGGTCCTGCTAACCCGCTGGGTGAGCTCTTCAATGGCGGGGAGGTCAGCCAACTCGCCGCCTTCGGTGCCCATAGCGGCCGCAGCGCAGGCCACGCCAAAACTTAAGGCTTCATTTGGGGACGGATTGCGCAGCCATCGGCTCACGAAACCTGCAACGAAGCAGTCGCCGGCTCCACTTGGATTCCGCTTATGCACCCGAGGTGCCGTTACTCCATAGATGGTGTGCCGGGTGGCGAGAAATGCTCCCTGGGGCAGGGTGACAATCAAGGCCTCAATGGGGTATCGATCCAGAATCCGGAGTGCCTGCTGCTGAGCCTGTCGGGCTGTCAGGCTGGGAGACTCCGCTAGTTCCTCAAATTCGGTTTGATTCAGGCGTAACAGGGCAACACCTTGTACCAGGGCATCGAGAATTTGAGGGGGCGGAGCATCCAACAACATGGGCACTTGGGTTGCTTTTGCTATCGCGGCCACCCGGCCATAAAAAGCCTGATCCAGCCCACCCGGCAAACTCCCGCTCACTACTAGAAAGTCGGAAGCCTCCAGCTCATCTTGAAGTACAGCTAAACACTGGCCTGCCTCACTGGAGCTAAGCGTGGGGCCAGGAAGGACAAAACGATAAACATCGGATTGCTCAGCCTCGGTCACCATAAAACTTTCCCGCGTCTCGCCCCGGATGGGAATGGGGCGTTGCTCAATGTGCTCTTTTTTCAGCATTTGCCGAAGGCGTGAGCCGGAAAATCCGCCGTAGGGATACAGGGCGACGACCTTTTCCCCTAAACGGTGCAGCATGCGAGCGACGTTTACACCCCCTCCGCCGGGATACAACCGGGGCTGACCGCAGCGTAGTTTGCGCTGGGGTTCGAGTTTTGCGACTTCTGTGGAGATGTCCACGGTGGGGTTCATCGTTAGAGTGAGAAATCGTTGTTTTCGTATGGATGAACACATGGCATACCTGGGGGGGACATTAGAATTGTGGGTGGAATTAACGCTGCTCGATCATGGGATGATGAGCAAGTTACAGGCCATTCCAAATCCGCAAAACTAAAGAAATGGAAAGGGTACGGTCGGCTTGAACCGGTCAGTATATTGAGAAGAGGGCAATTAAGGGGGGCGTCCTATGTCTGTCGGTGATATCTGTAATCGCGAAGTCATCTGTGTTGAACGCCATGTAGACCTTGAAGATGCTGTTCGGCTAATGCGCAAGCACCACGTTGGCGATTTGGTGGTCGTCGAGGAGCGAGACGGTGCCCGTTATCCCGTTGGGATTGTCACAGATCGAGACATTGTTGTAAGGGTTATTGGCCTGGGGCTCCCCTTGGAGGAGTTTTCCATCGAGGATGTGATGACCCATGACCTGGCTACGGCCTTGGAGTCCGACCCGGTACCTGAAACCCTGCGCCGCATGCGTGAGAAAGGGGTACGCCGTTTGCCGATTGTGAACGAAAACAATCAGTTGACAGGGATTCTGACCGCAGACGACATGATCAATATGTTAGCGGAAGATATCAGCAACCTGGCTCAACTGATCAGGAACCAATATCACAGAGAAGTGCGGCGAACTGTTCCTGATAAGGAGACGGTCGAATAACGTTCTGCCTTAGCTTTTACCTCCAGTTCAGCCTGTCACGTCGGCCGGCAGCGCTTGAATAGGGTTTGAAATAATCTACAAGGGAAGAAGCAGGTCATGGCGAGTTCAGGCGAAATCAGGTAATATTTCGCCTTATGAAACTTCCTCAAAATGCTTTATCACTGATCTATAACTCCCTGTTCCCAACGGAAAAGGCAAAGGACTCGGAGGCCTTGCCGCCAACCGAATATACGGTTGACGAGCTTGCGCGTGCCGCAGGCACTACGGTGCGTAACGTTCGGGCCTATCAGGATCGCGGCCTTCTGCCGCCTCCGGAGCGTCGGGGGCGTACCGGCATCTACTCTGATCTGCACCTGTCCCGGCTACGCCTGATTGGTAACCTGCTGCAGCGGGGTTATAGTCTCTCCAATATCAAAGAAATGGTAGGGGCCTGGGAGCAGGGCTCCGATCTGAGCCAGCTTCTGGGTTTGGAAAAAGCGATTACCACGCCCTGGACCACCGAAGTTCCCAGCCATATGAGCCGGGAAGAAATGCTCGACCTGTTTGATGGCGAGCTCACCGAAAAAAATTTGAAGCGGGCAATCGATCTGGGCCTGGTGCAGCCGGCCCGCAATGGATATCGTGTCAATCAGCCCCGTCTGTTAAATGCTGGTGCCGAGCTGGTTCGGTTGGGTGTACCGCTTTCTGAACTGTTTGACATCTTGCAGGCCCTGCGGGGAAATGTAGAGCGGGTTGCCCAGGAACTGGTCGGACTGGCTGTTCCCTTGATCGACCACTATGGCGGGCAAGTGCCGCCCAATGAAGATTTACCGCAGTTGGCGAACCTGATCTGGCGTTTACGGCCTCTGGCCCTGATTGCAGTTGAATCAGAAGTGCAGCGTGCTCTGGAAGCCGCCGCCAACAAATTTCTTACGGAACGGGTCGCAGACCTGTTTCGCCATGCTGAAGTCCCATCACCACAAGCAAACCCAGCTTCAGACGCTGCAACGACAGACAAAAACAGGAAAAAGGACTAGGTCAACTTGTCCTTTCTCCTGTTGGTCAGAAAAGCTTATTCCGCTTTTATCGACCTCTACTGGCGGCTTTTGGCTTTGATGGCTAATTCGGAATTTTCCAGCATTTCGAAGCCATCTGTAGCCAGCTCCCCTAAACGACGGTTCACCGTTCGAATGGTCTCATAAACGGTTTGGGCGGCCTCTCGATGCTTTTCCTGAGCATTGAGTAAGCTCTCCGAAGGAGCCTTACCACTGGCCAGCAGGCTGAAGACGGAGTCGGCCACTGAAAGGTGGATTTGCTCGATATTGGACACGGCAGTGTCAACTCCGGCCTGGATGAAGTCCTTGGCCGTTTCTGTATAGGTGATGAACTTCCGCATAAATAATCCTTTCTATATCTCTGTCATGCCGCGCCGGCGCTTCTGGCAGGTTACTTCATGTTGATGGAATCAGCTTGCCTCAATGTTTATTAAGGCCTCTCCAAAAACGGTTTAGCCCCCTGGCTGTCAGGCCTGGCGCCTCTAACATTGGCAAATGCCCAAGGTCACGGAAAACTTTCAGTTCCGCATGGGGAATCAACGCCTTAAAAACTTCCGAGCAGCTCACATCCAGGATTTGGTCTTGGTCTCCCCACATAATCAAGGTGGGAGCCTGAACTTCTGGGAGCAGCTGGTTCAGGGGAACCTCTGGAGTCAGCATATCACGGAAGATATGGCGGTTAACCATGTTTCGATGGATCATGGTTTTGCTTAATAAAGGAGGCATAACCCGAGACCAGAGCCGCTGGTTACGATGGGTTGTCATCCGGAAGAGACGAATCACTTCAGGCACCGAAGCCGGAATCAGGGGGTTCTGACCTTCCAACAGCCCGCTTACCATTGGACTCAGGTTGCTGCCAGCCACTCCTGCGGCGTTCATCAGGCAGACCGATGCCACGCAGGCAGAGTGTTGGGCTGCTATCACTCCACAAATGGCTCCGCCCATGGAGCTGCCAACCCAGTGGGCCGGGCCAAGGTTCAGCGCTTTGTACCAGTCCGCCAAACGCTGGGCCTGGCGCATATAGGTGTAGCGGGCCCGGGAGTGGTAAGTGCTGTTACCAAAGCCGGGGAGATCCGGTATCAGCAGGTGATAGTGGCGAGCCAGACGGGGAATCAGGGGCAGCCAATTCTCTTTACTGGCCCCAAAACCATGGACGAGGACCACGGTGGGGCGGTCTGGCTGCCCAATTTCCCAGTAACATAGATTGTGCCGATCTATCTTGGCGTGTTTCTGGCTGAGGTTCGGCATGAGCCGGGTGATCGCCTGCACATAATTCCATAGGGTATACCGAGGACGCCATTGGTCTAGCTCCTGTTGTACCGTCAGGCTGTTGGGATGGCAGAGGTAAGTTTCCACCAGGGTATCGAGAAAACTCTCGGAGTCAGGGAGGGGTGCAAGCAAGGTAGCGGTTTGGGGAGTCATGGATAGCCTCCTTATTGTTGTTCGCTTTTTGGGGCCAGATCTTGATCCGGCATCCATGCAGTAGTTCGTGCTCACCTGGAAAAATCAGGTGAGCACGACCCTTGAAGGTGCTTAGGTGCTAGCGATGGGCTCCGAAAGGCCTGGTTCGTTGGCTGTCGCCTGTTGTTCCTTGGCGGGGAGTAGGTGATAGGCCTCGGTATCGAAGTGTTTGGTGATCTGACGAAAGCGCCAGGTATAGCTGGGCCACAAAGAGGTGTTCTTGCCACTTACCGGATGGCGATACCAACTCATGCAGCCGCCGGTATTCCAAACGGACTCATCCAACTGCCGATGGATCTTGCGGTTAAATTCCGCCTGTACCTGGGACTTGACCTCGACGACCTGGACGCGACGCTTGTCCATTTTCTTGAGGGCGTCGAGGATATAGTTGATCTGGGATTCGATCATATAGACCATGGAGCTATGGCCCAGTCCCGTGTTGGGGCCAACAATAAGGAACAGGTTCGGAAACCCGGTAACGGTTGTTCCCTTATAGGCTTCGGGGCCTGATTTCCACTGCTCTGCCAGGTCAACTCCATTGCGCCCGAAAACCAGGTCGCGCGGAACCGGATCCGTAGCAGCAAACCCGGTTCCAAGGATGATGGCGTCTACCTGACGCTCTTGGCCATCGGTTGTAATGATGCTGTGGGGGCGCACTTCCTGGATGCCTGTGGTGATCACATCCACATTGGGCTGGTCCAGCGCCGGATAATAGTCATTGGATAACAGAATCCGCTTACAGCCAATGGTATAGTCTGGAGTGACTTTGCGGCGCAGTTCAGGATTATGGATCTGGCTGCGGATATGCTTGAGCGCCCAGCGCTTGGCAATCACCATCAGGCGGGGGTTGATGGTAAAGCCGGCCACCCGTGCTTCCAATGAGGTGTAAATGGCCGCCCGCATGGCTTGTTGCAGGGCAGGGACACGTTTGAACAAGGCCTGCTCGGCACCCGAAATCGCGCGGTCTGGTTTGGGGAGAATCCAGGGGGCAGTCCGCTGGTAGAGATCCAGGCGGGCAACTTTCGGCTGGATCTGGGGAACAAACTGGATGGCCGAGGCGCCGGTACCGATTACGGCCACTCGCTTGCCTGTCAGGTCGTAGCCATGATCCCATTGCTGGGAATGGAAAACCTTGCCCTGGAAGGAATCCAAACCGGCAATCTTTGGATAAGCAGGGGTGGATAGCCCGCCCATTCCTGAAATCAGGATGTTGGCTGTATATTCGTTGCCATTATCATCCTGAATCCGCCATAGATTTGCTGTTTCATCCCACTGGGCACGGGTAATCGGCGTGTTCAAGCGGATGTACGGCATGAGCTGATATTTATCCGCACAGGCTTCCAGGTAGGATTTGATTTCCGCCTGGGGAGCATACATGCGAGACCAGTGGGGGTTGGGCTCAAAGGAAAAGGAGTACAAGTGAGATTGGACGTCACAGGCACAACCGGGATAATGGTTCACCCGCCAGGTACCACCTACACCGGCTTCCCGCTCGAACAAGATAAAGTCCCGTTCGCCGCTCTTTTTAAGCTGGATCGCCATGCCCAAACCGGCAAAGCCAGTACCGATAATGGCGATTTTGTGATGTTGTACATTGTTGTTCTTGGACTTTGCCTGCGCGTTCATGGCGAATTTCCTCTCCTCGCTGGTACTGCACAAGTGTACGGCTGTCTACTAGAGTAGACATGTGTATACTACGGGTCAAGTAGTTCTCATACAATCTGGGCATTCTTGTGAAGGTTTTAACTCAATGTCAGTAGCTAAATCTGTTGCCGCCCATGGCAAAACACTGTTAATGGAAGCGGCACTCGCACTGGTAGTGCGTACCCGGAGCCTTCAAGCACTGGGGATTCGTGAAATCGGCCGGGAGGCTGGCCTAAACCCCAATACCTTCTACCGCCACTTCAAAAACATGGATGAATTGGGGTTGGCCATCATTGAAAACGTGGTCAATGAACTAAGGGAGCCCTTGCGCAAATTGCGTCTAGAAGCGCTGGATACCCTCTTGGAAAAGGGGCAGATAGAGTCGGGCCCCTCCATCGCAGGCTTTGATCTGCAACAAATCCATCAAGTGGTAAGGGTAACGGTTCGCCTGTTCCTGGAATTTGCTGCTAAACGGCCCAACGCCTTTATGCTTGGCGTGCGGGAGTTACACGGTGCCTCGCCGGTCTTGCGAAAGGCCCTGAGAGAAGCCATGGCTAATTTTGTGGACGACATGGCCGAGGATCTGAAAACTCGTAACGTCTTGCCCACCCTGGATGATGCAAGGCTCCATCAGTTGTGCAAAGTCACCATTCGGGAGATGTTTATCCTGTCCATGGATTACATTGAGCACAAAGACCAAAGGGAGCAAATCGCCTTGGAAGCAGAGTCCATGATTGTGACCTTGGTTACGGGGGCAGCCACCTTATCCAGTTTGCAACACAATGAGGCGGGTAAGGTATTGAGGGCAGGGGAGATTTAACCCACTCCCCTAAACCAGCCGTCAAGCAGGGCCGACGGGGCAAAATCCTAGCCCCATAGTTCCAAGACGGGATGGGCAAGACTGGATTTTCCCGGGGCCCTGGGATAAGGTTCTGCCCTTGTATTGAATCTAGATTTAGCGAGTCTCCATGAGTCAGCACACAGTCCTTACGGGTATCACCACAACAGGCATTCCCCACTTGGGCAACTATGCAGGGGCTATCCGTCCCGCTATCGAATCCAGCAATACCGGCAACGCTGAGTCGTTTTTCTTCTTGGCGGATTACCATGCCTTGATCAAATGCCAGGAGCCTGAGCGAGTCAGGGAAAGCGCCCTGGCAGTGGCCGCCACTTGGCTGGCCTGTGGTCTTGACCCCGATAAAGTTGTGTTTTATCGGCAGTCGGATATTCCCGAAATTACCGAGCTCAACTGGATTCTGACCTGTGTAGCTGCGAAGGGGCTGATGAACCGCGCCCATGCCTACAAGGCAGTGGTTCAGGAAAACGTGGAAGCCAACTCTGCCGATCCGGATAAAGGCGTGACCATGGGACTGTTCTGCTATCCCATCTTGATGGCAGCGGATATCCTGATGTTTAACGCCACCCATGTGCCGGTCGGTAAAGATCAGCTCCAGCACCTGGAAATGACGCGGGATATTGCCCAGCGGTTCAATTACCTGTTTGGCGAAACCTTTGTCATGCCGGAAGCGGTGGTGGAGGAAAGTGCCATGGTGTTGAAGGGGCTCGACGGGCGGAAAATGTCCAAGAGCTATAACAACACCATTCCTCTGTTCGAAAGCGAAACCAAGCTTCGCAAGCTGATCATGAAGATCAAGACGAACTCGCTGGAGCCAGGGGAGCCAAAAGATCCCGACAGCTGCACCCTGTTTGGGATTTACTCCGCGTTCGCCACGCCAGATGAGATCGCCGATCTGCGCCGCCGCTATGAAAATGGCATCGCCTGGGGCGAAGCTAAACAATTCCTGTTCGAGTATCTTAACGAAATGCTCAAGGACAAGCGGGAAATCTACCAGCGCCTGGTCAACGATCCTGCGGAAATCGACCGCATCCTCAAGAAGGGAGCAGAGCGTGCCCGGGAACGTGCGACTCCGACCATGGAGCGCATTCGCCGTCTGGTCGGCATTGGTCCTCTAGCATCTTAAGGCGCCGTTTCCTTTTAACAGGTGCTTTCTCAGAAAGGCCCCAATTGGGGCCTTTCGTTTGACCGGTCTGCTTCCATATCACCAATAAAGCGATCAGCAATAGCACTTCTGCCAATTCTCCGGTGTAATACATCAGCTTGGCTAAACTGGCATGCCCCGCCATGGACTGGAATAAAATGACGAGCCGGTATAGCTACCCCGGCTGCGGAGGACCTGGAGCCGGCCCTGCCATAGCCCAGAGTGTCTTATTTCCTGCTTTAGAGCTAAGCTCATCCAAAGCCCAGAGGTAAACGAGGGTTAACCTCCCGTAAGTGGCCTTTGGGGTCATTATAGGGTTATGGGCCGCTAAACCTGATCAACAGGTTGTAGTCCCAAAAGTGCAAATAGTTGCTTAGAATCAAGGAGTCGTTTTCGATAATGGGCCTTAATCCCTTGGATTGAACGTACTCCAGATACAGGAAGTCACCATGAAATTACTTGTAGCGTCTGATTTGTCAGCAAGATCCGAGCTGGCTCTGCAACGGGCTCTTTCCCTTGCCGACCAGTTCCAAGCGGAAGTGACACTTCTGCACGTTGTTGATACCGAACTGCCCCTGGGGCTTAAGACCGCCTATATGCAGGACGCTAACAGCGTACTCCAAGAGTCCCTGCAACAATTGGGGCGGAAAGAGAACTCAGTGGATGTCACTGTGAGGGTAGGTGAGCCCTGCCAGACCATCTCTGAAGTTGCTGACGAACTCCAGGCAGATCTCATTATTGTGGGTTCCTTCCGTCGCCAGCTGCTCAGAGATACCTTTGTTGGCACCACGGTGGAGCGGGTGATTCGGATGAGCCGGCGCCCGGTGTTGATGGTCAACCGCA
>Ga0209075_1000282_pt1 | contig 48451 bp, 45 predicted proteins | sample Stecom2011_FD_187523 | JGI IMG/M metagenome (GOLD analysis project Ga0209075, IMG submission 187523) | Agricultural soil microbial communities from Utah to study Nitrogen management - Steer compost 2011 (SPAdes) (version 2) | ecosystem: Environmental > Terrestrial > Soil > Agricultural land...
TTCCTGTGAGCTGGGGACCAATTAGTTCTATTCAGCCATACGTCAACTATTCGATGGTGGATAAGGATGTGGATATCTTTCATGATACTCATTTTTTGGTGCCTGGAATGATGATTACGGCGGGACCGATATATACTTATATAGATTATGCTATGGGTAAGAATCAACCCTGGTTGACAGACGCTTTTGGGAAAGGTCTTGGATCGGGTGTTGAAGATGCTGAATGGAATAGTAGATTTAATATCAACATGGGCTATTACTTTTAATAAAATTCTAAAAAGATGAGTGATAAAAATAAGGTAGTAAAGCTGAGGGTTGAAGATCTTTCTCTAATTTTTGGAAAACGAAAGAAGGAGGCTCTGGAGATGCTTGATAGGGGTGTTTCAAAATCGGAAATACTTGCTAAAACAAAATGTACTGTAGGTATTAGTAAGGCAAGCTTTGAGGTTTATGAAGGCGAGATTTTTGTGGTAATGGGACTTTCAGGTAGTGGTAAATCTACATTGATTAGATGCTTAAACCGTTTGAATGAGCCTACTGCAGGGAAGGTGTTTTTTAAGGATCAGGATATAACTCGTGAAACTAATAATGAACTTCTAAATACTCGTCGCTACGAAATGAGTATGGTTTTTCAGAAGTTTGGTTTGTTGCCTCATAAAACTATTCTTGAGAATACTGCATTTGGACTGGAACTTAGAGGTGAGGTTAAGGAGAATCGCGAGAAAAAGGCTTTACAGGCACTAGAAACCGTGGGATTAGATGGGTATGAAGATCACTACCCTTCAGAGATGTCTGGCGGAATGCAGCAGCGTGTTGGTCTTGCAAGAGCTCTTGCTAATGATACGGAAGTACTACTCATGGATGAGGCATTCTCTGCTCTAGATCCACTTATCAAGTCGGATATGCAGGATGAGCTTTTGCAAATTCAGGAAAAGGTGCATAAGACAATCGTATTTATTACGCATGATTTGGATGAGGCCATTAAGCTGGGCGATAGGATTATGATAATGAAGGATGGAATTATTGAGCAGATTGGTACCCCTGAAGAGATTCTTACAAATCCTGCCAGTGAATATGTTGAAGCGTTTGTAGAGAAGGTTGACCGTAAAACTATTATTACGGCTGAGTCTCTTATGTTTACAAAGCCGTCACTTCTTCGTATAAAAAAAGATGGTCCAATGCAGGCAATCAGAAAGATGCGTACTCAAAGTGTTCAGTTTCTTCCTGTGGAGGACGAGAGACGTTATTTTTTAGGATATGTATGGCTTAAAGATGTACTAGATTTAGTAGAGAATAAAGAAGAGTCGCTTGAAAAAGCATTGAGAAGCGAGGTGCCAAGCGTATATAAAGAATATACGGTTGAGGAGATGTTGCCTCTTATCTCAGGAAATAATTATCCACTTGCTGTAGTGGATAAAGATAATGGCAGGTTGTTGGGTCTAGTAAGCCAAACTTCTTTAATTATTGAGGCTACCCGGTATGGCGATAAAGAGGTTAAGAGTATGATTAAGAAGGCAAACGCTATATAAACCATTTGATTATCACATAACATATTACTATGAATAGAATAATTGATTTAGGAAAATATATTGAGATAGGGATTAATGCTCTGGAAGAGAATCTCTCATTTTTGTGGGGTGCTATAGATGATGGTATTTCGTGGACGGTTGATCGTATGAATGATCTTCTTTTGTCTGTTCCATTTGGTGTGTTCCTGTTGATTGTGGTGGTACTTGCATGGTATGCCAAGTCGGGCAGACTGATGTTTAAAAAGGAGGGGTTGAAAAAAGGAATTGGACTAGTGTCGTTTATAGTTATAGGCCTAGGGGTTATATATGCAATGGGTTATTGGCGTGATGCTATGTATACTACAACTTTGGTGCTTGTATCTACTTTTATTGCCTTGATAATGGGTGTACCATTTGGAATTCTGGCAGCTAAAAATAAAGCAGCTGATGTAATTATCAAGCCAGTTCTAGACTTTATGCAGACTATGCCGGCCTTTGTTTATCTTATACCAGCTATTTTCTTTTTTAGTGTGGGAAATACTCCAGGTATAGTGGCAACAGTGATATTTTCACTTCCTCCTGCGGTTCGTCTTACTAGTTTAGGGATTAGAAATGTTCCTCAAGATGTGGTTGAAGCGGGACGTGCCTTTGGTGCTACCGAGAAGCAGATTCTTTATAAGATTGAACTGCCACTGGCACTTCCTACTATTCTTACAGGTGTAAATCAGGTGATTCTGCTTGCCCTGTCGATGGTGGTTATTGCTTCAATGGTTGGTGCAAGGGGTCTTGGAAGTGTTGTATATCAAGGGATTCAGCAAAATGATATAGCGAAAGGTTTTGAATCGGGATTGGGAATTGTGATTCTTGCAATTATTCTCGACCGTATCACTCAATCGTTCGCAAATAAGAAGGGATAGAAATTATTAATTAAGGAAGTAAAAAATATAAATATGAATATGAATAAAATGAAGAAAAGGTTATTGAGTATAACTGTTTTGTTAAGTTTGGCTCTTTTGATTGTCTCATGTGGAGGCGGAGCTGGTAGTGGAAAAGAGAAGGTGACAATATTATATCCCAACTGGGCCGAAGGTGTTGCGTTTACCCACCTTGCAAAGGTGGCTCTTGAGGATAAGGACTATGAAGTTGAGCTTATCAACCTGGAGCCTGGACTGATATATGGTGAGTTGTCAAAAAGTAACTCAAAAGGAGATGTTTTTCTTGATGCATGGTTGCCTCACACTCATGTAGACTACTGGAATGATTATGGAGATAGGCTTGAGATTTTGGGTGAAGCTTTTAGCGAAGGAACCACTGGTCTTGTTGTGCCTTCGTATGTGCCCATAAACTCAATTGAAGAGTTGAATGCAAATGCAGATAGCTTTGGTAACGAGATAATAGGAATTGGTAGTGGTGCTGGTATACATGCAAGTACTCTTAAGGCTATTGATGAGTATGATTTGGATTATGAGCAAATCTCTTCTAGTGGTCCTGCTATGGTTGCTAGTCTTGACAGAGCTGTTAAGAATGAAGATTGGATTGTAATTACAGGATGGAAGCCGCATTATAAATGGATGAATTTTGATATTAAGTATCTTGATGATCCAAAAGGTGTTTACCCAATGGATGTTTGTGCTATCGTATCTAGAAAAGGTTTTGAGGAAGATATGCCTGAGGCTGCAGGTTTCTTTAAGAAATTTAATTTAACTGAAGACCAGCTTTATGATTTGATGGCTACTATTGATAGTGAAGGTGAGGAGCCTGGAGCTTTACAGTGGTATGAAGACAATAAGAGTGTTGTTGATTCTTGGTTTGAATAGCTAGAAATAATATATTTATACTAAAGCTGTATCATGATGATGCAGCTTTTATTATTTTATTGTAAAAACGCTGTATTTTGATGAAGGGTTTAATGAGGGAAAAATAAACTTGCAATTAATGTAAAACTTAGTCCACATAGCGAAATAATTGTTTCCATAACTGTCCAGCTTTGTAATGTTTGTTTTTCATTCATTCCAAGATATTTTCCTACTAACCAAAAGCCACTATCGTTTACGTGAGATAAAATAGTTGCACCTGATGAGATGGCTATTACAATTAAGGCGCGGTGTGGATCGCTAAGATCGAATTCACCAATTATAGGAGAAATTAGGCTTGCGGCAGTAATCATTGCAACTGTTGCTGATCCCTGGGTGACTCTTACTGCTGCAGCAATTGACCATGCTAACATTATTGGGGGTAATGGTGAATGCATCATTGATTCTGCCATTGTCTGTCCTAACCCACTGTCTATGAGCACCTGTTTTAGTACTCCTCCTGCACCTGTTATTAGTATTATTATTCCAGCGGGACCGAGTGCTTTTGTACTTAATTCAAGAACTTTCTGCTTGCCCATTCCTCTCTTGATACAGAGGAAATAAGTGGCAAATAGAGTAGCAATTATAAGTGCTGAGAAAGGATGTCCTATGAATTCAATTATTTCTGTCCATATAGATTGACCAACTATTTCATTTGATATTGCAACGGTGGTGAATGTATTTAGGAGTATAAGAAAGAGTGGGATTGCGATTATTAATATGATTGTACGAAAAGGAGGGTGATTTTCTGATGATAATTCTTGTTGGGAATCATCTAAATTGATTGGTGGAGCTAGATATATTCTCTTTGAGATGTATTTACCAAAGAGGGGACCGGCAATTATGGTTGTAGGTACACCTAGTATAAAACCTAGAAGTATAACCCAGCCAAGCTGTGCGTTTATAATGTCGGCTACTGCAACTGGTCCGGGAGTGGGGGGAATGAAGCTGTGGGTTACTGCCAATCCAGCAAGTAGAGGAATGGCATAATAGAGTAATGAGCGTTTAGTGTCGCGTGAGAGGGCATAAATAATTGGCACTAATATTATGAACCCTACATCAAAGAAGACTGGTATGGCAACGAGAAATCCGGTTATTGCCATTGCCCATGGTGCGCGCTCTTTGCCAAATTTTTTAAGTAAATAATTTGCAAGTGATTCGGCTCCACCAGAACTTTCGAGCATCTGTCCAAATATTGCTCCTAATCCAACTACGGTTGCTACAAACCCTAATGTGCCCGCCATGCCTTCCTGGATAGACATTGTTATGGAGCTAAGAGGCATACCTGTGGCAATTCCTACAAATATTGATACAAGCAAAAGCGCAATGAAGGCACTAATTTTGAGCTTTAACACCATGTATAGGAGTAAAAGTACTGCTGAGATTACTATGATTAGGATTGTTAGAGTTGACATAGTATATATATTGCTGATTTAAAAGAGTAAATATAGTATTTATTGCTCTTCTAATTCTCTACTTTGTCTAAATTCATTGCAGGTTTTGTAAGAAATGCAATTATCCCTATTAACATTATTATTATTCCTGATATAATAAAAGAGGTGTTTAGGCCAATGGTGTCTGCCACAAATCCAATTCCAATTAATCCTAACATTGCTGGTACAAGTGCGATGGTGTAGTACATTGAGAAGACTCGGCCTAGTGCTGTGGGTTCTATTTTTGTTTGAATTAGACCAGTGAAAGCCGAATTGTATACTGCGCCTGTAACGCCTGAGAGGGCTGTTAAAATGGCAAACCACGTAAACCCAGTGGGCGACAGTAGTCCGGATAATAGAAATGCTACTCCTAGTAATAGGTGCATCCAATTTATTAGTCCAACTCGGTTAACTTTATAAACTTTAACTCCCATTATAGCTCCACCAACCAATGCTCCCACACTCCATACGGCTTCTATGATACCGGCTTGAAACTCGGTGCCGTTGAAGTAATCGAGTGTCATAAGAGGAAATAGTACGCTTATGGGAACAATAAAAAATACTACTAAGGTTGAGTATAAGAATACAAAACTCAACCCTTTATTTCTTAATACTACCATGGCCCCTTCTTTCATCTCTTTTAGTATATCTCTTTCGAGATCGTCTTGTTTTTCGGGGTTGGGAATGTGAACGAAAAATAGAGAGGTTACTGCAATTAAGGCACCTGCAACATCAAATATTAGAACATATTCTATATCCCATATTGTAATCATCATTGCTCCGAGTGCGGGGCCGGCTATTTGGCTTACTGAGGCTATTATTTGATTTATGCCGGCTATTCGTGTGAGCTGGTCAGAAGGTGCAAGGAGTGGTACGGAGGCTTGCATGGCAGGCATGTGGAATGCAGAGCCGACTGACCTTAATCCGAGAAGTATGAATATGTGCCACAATTCTGCTATATCTAGCCAAAAGAGGATTGCAAGAATCAGTGTACATAGTGCGATGAAGGTATCGGCAAGCATCATTACGAGTTTGCGATTTCCTCTGTCGATTAGTGCACCAGTAAATGGGCCTATAATTGATTGAGGTAGCATTGCTGCAATTGCCGCCCAGGCAAGAATCTCTGCTGAACCAGTTTGAAGGCTTAGCCATATTATAATTGCAAAGTTAACTAAGCTGCTTGTGAGAATTGAGAAGAACTGACCACTCCAGATAATTGCAAAAGTTCTCTTCCAGTTACTATACATTATATTTTTTAAGTTGAGGTAAAGGCTATAACGAAATAATAGTATAAACTGTTTACTATGTCATTAAAATTTAAAAGAGGCCACTTCGATTGAAATGGCCTCTTTCGTATTTGGTTAACTTGATATCAGTAAGTAAGGTAAAAAAGATTGTTTTAGGTTATCGATACAAAGATATGGCACTAATATGAATGAGCCAAATAAAAAAACATATTATAAAACATAGTTATAGAATATGTTTTTAGTGTTATTTATGCTCGTTTTTATATAATAGGTTGATAATCTGATGTATCTGATTTTATCTAAAAAAAAGAGGATAAATATTAATTTACCCTCTTTGATTTTTGTATGAGAATTATTTTCTAATACCTAGTTCTTTAATTATAGAACGATATCTTTCGATATCTACGTCTATAAGATAATCTAGTAAACGACGGCGTTTACCAACTAAAATTCTCAATGATCTTTCTGTGTTATAATCTTTTTTGTTTGACTTCAAATGTTGAGTCAAATGCGAAATACGGTATGAAAACAATGCTATCTGCGCTTCTGGTGAGCCAGTATCAGTGTTAGACTTTCCGTGCTTTGCAAAGATTTCTTGCTTTTTAGTAGAATCTAAATACATGTTTATAAATATAATGTTTAAAAAACTTGGGTTGCAAAGATACTGCTTAATTTTTTATTTGCAAACAGTTTTCACCTTTTATTCAATTAGTTATTCGCTTCTCCTTCGTAGCCTATCGCTTAATCTTTCTATAGCATCATTAATCTCTTGGTCGGGTTCTATCACGTTGTAATCGCCCCAAAAGGTTGGGTCGAGAAAGTATTCGACCTTTTCGGCTATAACGTCTGTTGATCTGATGCGTTCGCTTCGAGGGAATTTTACAACGTTGTCATTATACCTGTCTGTGATTGCAATTTCAGATGAGATAACATAATTAGTTGAAAAGAGTCCGAAGAATCTGTTGGTCCACCTAACCTTAAACTCTACATCGGTAGAACTATAATTGAAATACCATTTTCCATTGTTTTCAATATAGTCTACAATGTATTGTGCTTTTTCTACTTCTACACGCATTTTGGATGGTTTACTTCGTATGAAAATCCTTGTAGCATCCTTTCTGTTTTCAACATTCATGTTAAATTCCATTCGGGCAAAAGATTGTGTTTCATAATCAAGGTAAATAGTTCCTCTGAATAGGATTTCTTCTATTTCAGAAAGTGGAGAGAAGCTTATTTTATAGTGTGGTTTATTGTTGAAGTTTATAAGTCCTTCTATGTGGAAGCTGTATTCCGAAGCATCGGTGCCAAAAACAATTTCGGGGTTTTTTGCGATATCGAGCATGAGTGCATCGCTTATACCACCTTGAAATTTTAGTAAAACAGTGTCGCGAGGATTTATATCTGTTGCTTTTCGTCCGATATAAATTCTTGCCTGATCATTGTTATACGACCGATATGAAGCTTTATAAACATCGAGTACGGTTTCTACCAATGAGATGTATTTTGACCCTTTCTTTATTGATTCACGATAGAATGCAACCATCATATTTGGAGTAGATGGATAATTCTGAGAGATTTTGTATAATGCATCTTTTACTAATTGTGAACCATCTCCTGATACAACTTGAATTTCTCCTAATTCAATGGGTGAGGATGATAGTGTTATATTGTTGTTAGGATTGTCGATTAGTGTGGCTATTGGAATCTCTCTATTTGAATAACCAATGTGTCGTATTATTAATTTGGAGTTGCGAGAAGATTGAGGTACTCTTATTGAGAAGTATCCTTCTTGATTAGTTACGGTAGATACATTAATAAAATCTGTTGAAATACTGGCATTTATCAACGGTTGATTACTATCACCTCCTAAAACTCTTCCTCTTAGCAGTATTGTTGGTTCTTGCTGTAGCTCTTTATTAGCAGATAAAAGGGTTGCTGCTGGTGATAAGAATATTATCAGAAGTAAAGTAATAAAGTTTTTCATATTGATACTTGTTTAAAAAGATCACAAGAAGTTTAATACTAACTAACAAAGTAAAGTAATAGTATTAAATGTACAAATTTAAATTGGACTTTTAACTATATGGTTAGGGTATAAAACTCTAATAATTGACTAAATTTGTGCAACTAAATCAGAACTGAAAGATAGATGGTATATAAATACGATTTTCTGGTAATTGGCTCCGGAATAGCTGGTATGAGTTATGCTCTAAAGGTTGCTAAGTATGGGAAAGTGGCTATAATAGCAAAGAATAAGCTGGAGGATGCCAACACTTTTTATGCACAAGGTGGTATAGCTTCTGTAACAAACCCTTGGGATAATTTTGAGAAGCATATTGATGATACTCTTGATGCAGGAGGTGGATTATGTGATCCTGAGGTAGTGAAGAAAGTGGTTAATGAGGCTCCTGCACAGATAAGAGAGCTAATAAACTGGGGAGTTGATTTCGATAAAGATGATGAGGGTAACTTTGATCTCCATCGTGAAGGCGGACACTCAGAATTTCGTATTTTACATCATAAAGATAGTACTGGAGCTGAAATTCAGATCAGTTTAATTGATACAATTAGAAAGCATCAAAATATTGATTTGTTTGAGAATCACTTTGCTATTGAAGTGCTGACACAACATCATCTAGGAAAAATTGTAACAAGACATACTCCCGGTATTGAATGTTATGGTGCTTATATATTGGATCAAGGGACTAATCAAATTGATACTTTTTTATCAAAGGTTACTTTGATGGCAACGGGAGGGATTGGTTCGGTATATCAAACAACTACAAACCCGGATGTTGCTACTGGAGATGGTATTGCTATGGTTGCTCGTGCTAAGGGTGAAATAAAAGGTATGGAGTTTGTTCAGTTTCATCCAACGGCTCTTTACCACCCTGGTGCAAGACCTTCTTTTTTAATAACGGAGGCAATGCGTGGTTTTGGGGGTATCCTAAAGTCTATAGACGGGGAGGAGTTTATGCATAAATATGACAAGAGAGGGTCTCTAGCTCCTAGAGATATTGTTGCAAGAGCTATTGATACTGAAATGAAAGAGAGGGGAGATGATTATGTGTTTCTGGATATAACTTTTAAGGATCCGGGTGAGATAAAAAAGCAGTTCCCATCTATTTACGAGAAGTGTCTGTCATTTGGCATAGATATAACTAATGAGATGATCCCAGTTGCACCTGCTGCTCACTATTTATGTGGTGGTATAACTGTTAACCTGGATGGTGAAACATCTATAGGTCGTTTGTATGCAAATGGAGAATGCGCTTGTACTGGGCTTCATGGTGCAAACAGACTTGCTTCTAATTCTCTAATTGAGGCTGTTGTATATGCTGATGCAGCTGCAAAACACTCTATCCCACAGATAGAAAAATATAGTTACCAGGAGAATGTTCCGGCTTGGAATGATGAGGGGACAACTTCTCCTGAGGAGTTGGTATTGATTACGCAGAGTTATAAGGAAGTCGGACAAATTATGTCGTCATACGTAGGAATTGTGCGCTCTGATATCAGACTGCAGAGAGCAATGAGCAGACTGAATATTATTTTTAGGGAAACTGAGAATCTATTTCAAAGATCTGAAGTTTCTCGTGATATTTGTGAGCTGAGGAATATTATTAAAGTAGGTTATCTTGTAATTAAACAAGCAATGGCACGCAAAGAGAGTAGGGGGCTTCATTATACTATTGATTACCCCGATCGTGACCCTAACTCTGTTCTTTGAAGATAGAGACAAAAATAGATGATGAAAGCAGAAAAAACAATTAACATAAACGGTTCTCTTTTAAGCCTGTCTACTCCTTTGGTGATGGGTATATTGAATGTAACACCAAACTCATTTTATCATAACAGTAGAAAACAATCTGATGAGGATATAGTAAATAGATGTAGAGATATTCTTCAAGATGGAGGGGCTATTATTGATGTTGGAGCTCAGTCAACTTCACCTTCATCTAAATTCCTGTCTGCAAAAGAGGAGGCGGATAGATTGATGCCAGCTCTTAAATTAATTCGTAAGGAGTTCCCTAATGCAATAATTTCTGTTGATACTTTTTATGCTGATATTGCAAAGGAGTCTGTTGAGGAGTATGGAGCAAATATTATTAATGATATTTCTGGAGGTGAGATTGATAAGAGAATGTTTAATGTTGTTGCTGAGCTAAATGTTCCATACATTTTGATGCATATGAGAGGAGTTCCACAAACTATGCAGGATATGACTAATTACGACAACTTTATTCAGGATATCTTATATTACTTTTCGGAAAAAAGGGCTAAATTAAGTCTGTTAGGTGTTAATGATGTGATTATTGATCCTGGTTTTGGCTTTAGTAAGAGTGTAGCTCAAAACTATGAATTGATGGCATATCTTAAATATTTTCATATCTTTGAAGAACCGATATTGGTGGGTGTTTCAAGAAAGTCTATGATTTACAAACTTCTTGGAACAACACCTGAAGATAGTTTGAATGGCACTACTGTGCTAAATACGGTTTCACTTCTTTCAGGCGCAAACATTTTGCGGGTTCATGATGTAAAAGAGGCTGTGGAATGCGTTAAGTTAGTATCTGAATTAGCTGAATACGATAAATAAAAAGTATGTTTGCACATTTTGGAATAAAAGACTTCATTGACGTACTACTCGTTGCTCTACTCCTGTTTTACTTATTCAGGTTGGTAAAGATATCGGGATTGAGACCTCTTTTTTTGGGAATATTGGTATTTATGCTAATATGGATTCTGGTATCACGTGTATTTAATATGGTGTTACTAGGATCAATTCTTGATCAGTTTGTGAGTGTTGGACTTTTCTTGATAGTGATTCTTTTTCAAGATGAGATTCGTAGATTTCTTATGTCGCTAGGTTCAAAGAAAGGGTGGAACTTTATTACTAAGCTCTTTTTTCCAAGTGAAAGGGATAATAAAGATAATTCACACCTAACAGCAATAGTTTTAGCATGTATGAATATGTCTAAAACTAATACGGGTGCTCTTATAGCAATACAGGGAGATATACATATGGGGCTTTACGAACAAACAGGAGAAATTATAAATGCTGATGTATCATCACGTTTAATTGAAAATGTGTTTTTTAAAAACAGCCCGCTTCACGATGGTGCGATGATTATTGTTGGAAAGAAAATAAAATCGGCAGGTTGTATATTGCCAATCTCACAAAATCCTAACATCCCTTCACACCTTGGCTTGAGGCACAGGGCAGGATTAGGTATTTCTCAAGAAACGGATGCTAAAGTGATTATTGTATCTGAGGAAAGAGGTAGGATTTCGTTTGCATCTGATGGTAGGCTAAAATTAAATATTACACCAGAAGATCTTCAGAGTTTGTTAATGGGAGAATAGAAATGTCTGTTTTGAAATCAGAATTAGGAGATGAGATTGAATGGTTTTAAATGAACTAACGATAATTAATTATAAAAATATAGCTCAGGCTGAACTTAACCTTTCACCAAAGATTAATTGTTTTATAGGTAACAACGGTATGGGTAAAACCAATCTGCTAGACGCCGTTTACTATTTATCATTTTGTAAGAGTTATACAAACCCTATAGATTCACAGATTATTAGCCATGATGCTGATATGTGTATGCTACAGGGTAAATACACTTTTAAGGATGAGTCTGAAGAAATTGTTTATAGTGCTGTTCGCAGAAGACAGAAGAAGCAGTTTAAGAGAAATAAAAAAGAGTATGACAGATTATCTGATCATATTGGTTTAATACCTCTTGTTATGATCTCTCCAACTGATAACGAGCTTATAACCGGACCAAGTGATGGGAGACGTAAGTTTATGGATCTTGCCATTTCGCAGTTCGATAAAGAGTATCTGCGTGCTTTAGTTAGATATAATAAAGCTTTACAGCAAAGGAATGCACTTTTGAAACTTGATAATGAGCAGCTCGATGTTTCTCTTTTAGAGCTTTGGGAGGATCAGATGGTGGAGGATGGAATATTCATTTATAAAAAAAGAAAAGAGTTTATTGAGAAATTGACCCCAATTTTTAATGTGTATTATTCACAAATTAGTTGTTCGGCTGATTTAGTCTCTTTTGATTATATTTCTCAATTGAATGATGGTGATTTTAGTGAATTGATGAGAAGGAATCGTCAACGCGACATGGTTATTGGTCATACTACAACAGGCATTCACCGAGACGAACTAGAAATGTTGCTTGATGGCTTCCCTATAAAGAAGGTGGGTTCCCAGGGACAAAATAAAACTTATTTTGTGTCACTAAAATTGGCTCAGTTTAAATATCTTCTAGACATTGGTGGTTCTACTCCAATTCTTTTACTTGACGATATCTTCGACAGGTTGGATGCTATCAGGGTAGAGGAGATTGTAAAACTTGTTTCGGGACCAGACTTTGGACAGATATTTATTTCTGACACTAATAGGGGATCTCTTGATAGGATTCTTGATAGAATTAATAATAATTCTCATATTTACAGTGTTGTGGATGGTGAGGTTAACATCTTGCAGAGATGAAGAAAAGAAATGCACAACCAATATCTGAGCTTCTTTCCGATTTTCTGGATGGTAATTCGGGCCTTAAAGTGAAACTTGCTGAGCGTCGTGCTGTGAAAGCCTGGCAGGAAGTGCTTGGTGAAGGAGTTTTAAAATATACTCGGAATGTTTATTTTAAGAGAAATGTGCTTTATGTTCATCTTTCATCTGCTGTGCTTCGGGCAGAACTAATAATGAATAAAGAAGGGCTCATAGAAAAGATTAACGAGTATGCGGGATTACCTGTAGTAAGGGATATTTTGATACGTTAGAAAAAGGCTGAAATGCCTAAATAAAATCCTTTGGGATGTGGAGAATTTGTGTGTTGAACAAGATCGTAGTTTATGGTTACATGAGTATAGCCTAGCCTCAAACCAGCGCCCATAACTAATGATGGCGCAAAACTGTTGTTTATGATTTTTTCTCCTGTATTATATGTAATATTTGACCAGATATAATTTAACTCTGGTTGCGCAAACAGTGTTATGAACCTAACTGGATAGACGTACCCAAATAGATTGAATCCAAATAGATTGTTTTTCTTTTCGTAATCTGATAGATTCCTTTTTAAGTGATAATATTTTATACCAGTACCTGCCATAAAATATTTATTGAATTGATATCCAATCTGTGGGCCAATTCCTAGATATGTATAGTTTTTACTGAGTGAAAGACCTATATTAGCTCCAAAGCGGAGTTTGGTTCTATCTAGTATAAAATGACTAGAGTTATCTTTATTTAAAGATAACTCTGAGTGATTAGTTTGAGTATTTTGATGTATATTTCTACTGTCTTCCGAATCAACCCTTATAGTATCGAGTGTAAAACCCTGTGCAAATGATATTGTAGGTAGAATAAGGAGAAGAAATAGAAGCCACCTTTTCATTATATTATTCAGTAGGAGTTTCCTCTTCTGGTGTAGCTTCAGCAGGTACTGAGAATGGGGTAGTCGGTGTTACATCTGGTGCAGTAGTAGGACTAAGTGGTGCTGGTTGTTGTACCTCTACTTGAGATTGTGGTAAGCTAGATCCAGCAGCAGTGTATTTTGCTGTTAAAATGCTTAATAGTATAACTACAGCAGCTAATGACCAAGTGAACTTTTCAAGAAAGTCGGTAGTTTTCCTTACTCCCATAATCTGGTTAGACGAGGAGAAACCACTCGCTAATCCACCACCCTTTGATTTTTGAACCAAAACGGCAAATATCATTAATATAGAAGCTAGCAGAATAAGAATGGTGATGAAAATATACATAATTTTTACTATTTATTTTTGTCGTTGATAATCAAATATTCCAAAAAACGAATTTGGTCCGCAAAGTAAGCACTTTTTTTTGGGAAATTCAAACTTAATCGCTTAATAATTGTGAGTGCTTTGTCATATTTCTTTTGTTTGATATATATTTTGGCTAAAGTTTCGGTAAGGAACTCACTATCATCGTCTTTGTTGTGAGTTTCTGTTAACCCTTCATTATTGCCTGAAGGATTGGCAGGCTTTTTAGTGAAAGAAATCTTATTTAAAGAGTCGGATTCGTTTTTTTCTATAAATGCATCAATAATTTCTTGGTGCTGAAGTTGGCTATCGTCTTCGTTCATTGTAGATGACTCTTCACCTAGTGATTCAAGATAACTGAAGTATTCGCTTGGAGCAAAGTTTAATTCGTCAGGTTTTTCACTAAATGTTTTGAAATATGAATCAAGTAGTTCCTCAGTTCTATCTTGATTGTCTGTAATATTTTCGGCAAGTTTTATAAACTCGTTATAATTATGGGGTTGCATTGAATAGAATAATTTCTTTCTATCTGCACACAAAAGTGCCGTTCTTGATAATTCTTCAATAAAAAGTTTTCTGTTATTTTTTTGCAACTGTAAAGTGTATAAAAGTCTTGCAGTTTGAAAATAAGGATATTCTATTAATACATTTTCTAATTCCTCATCAGTTAACTCATGGTTTATCTTTAAACCAGATGTATTAATATTAGATTCTTCCTCCAGCTTGTTATGGATTCTTTTAGGTGTATGAATATCAATAAGCTCGTATAAAACCTCCTTTTTCATCACTTCTACCAGTTTGCCATTGTGGAATTAAAGATCTGATCTACAATTTCATCTATAAGTTGCTTAACAAGTTCGTCTTGCACTGAGTCGAATACCGTATTACTAGAGAAGGTTCTATTAGCCGAAATTGTTTCCTCGATAGGGGGGTCGTTGGTCTTGTTGTTTCTGAAACGCATACGAACACTCATTGTTATTTTGGTTTCAGAAGCAAAAGCATCTTCTTGAACGGCCATTGGGGTTAGCTGGTAACCAACTATTTCACCCTCAATTTCCATATCAGCATTTTGCTGCACTAATTGAAGTCGAGTGTTTCGTGTAAACATATCAACCATAGTCTCATTGAATCTTTGTTCAACTGGAGGATAAACTAGTGGAGCTTGATTTATGAAACGAGCTATGGATAATGTTTTAGTAAGTTCATAATCTATTGAGGCAGTTCTGAATGAGTATGATATATTGCAAGAACCTGCAACAAGAGATAAAAGAAGAATAAGTAATATATGTTTTAAACGTCTCATTTGTTACTGTTTTTACTATAAATCGTACTCCTTAATTTTGCGATACAGAGTTCGTTCAGATATACCTAATTCTTTAGCAGCCATCTTTCTCTTCCCGCTATTACGTTCAAGAGCTTTAACAATCATATCTTTCTCAACTTCACTTATGGATAGTGCACTTTCTTCGTATTCAGTTGCTTCTTGAATATCGTTATCGTTACTTAAAGATTCTCCAATTGTAATATTATCACTGTATGTCTCGTATTTTACAGGAACAATGTTTGACGACTGATGTTGAGTGTTGTCATCTATAATACTGTTTACTACTTGTTTAAGGTCGGAGATGTCTTTTTTCATATCAAAGAGTACCTGATATAATATTTCACGCTCGTTGGCAAATGATTTACTTTCCGATTCATATATCTTGGACACAGCAACTGGTATCATACCTACCTCGTGATGAGGTAGATATTTCTTTAAAGTTTCGGGGTTAATAACTCTTTCCCTCTCTATTATTGATATCTGCTCAGTTATATTTTTAAGCTGGCGCACATTACCCGGCCATCTGTAGTTTTTTAATACCTCTATTGCATCTTCTGTGAGATTTATTGGGGGCATCATATATTTCTCGGCAAAATCGGTAGTGAATTTTCTGAATAGCAATGGTATATCTTCTTTTCTATCCCTAAGAGCGGGTACTCTAATTGGCACAGTGTTTAATCTGAAATATAGATCCTCTCTGAATTTACCTTTTTCTACAGCTTTAACTAAATCGAGGTTTGTTGCTGCTACTAAACGGACATCACTTTTTTCAACTTTAGAAGATCCAACTTTAATAAATTCACCTGTCTCGAGTACTCTTAGAAGTCTTGCTTGTGTGGGTAAAGGCAGTTCGCCTACCTCATCTAAGAATAGGGTTCCTCCATTGGAAACTTCAAAATAACCTTTCCTAGTGCCGGTAGCGCCTGTAAAAGAGCCCTTCTCATGTCCGAAAAGTTCGGAGTCTATTGTGCCTTCTGGAATTGAACCACAGTTTATTGCAAAATATGGTCCATGTTTACGTTTGCTATATTGATGAATTATTTGTGGAAAGTTTTCTTTACCTGCACCGCTTTCTCCAGTTATTAATACCGACAGGTCAGTTGGTGATACTTGCAAAGCAATATCTATAGCCCGATCCAGTTCGGGTGAAATACCGATAATTCCGAAACGTTGTTTTACTTGTTGTATTGATTGCTTTGCCATATTTATTATCTTTTACCAAGTGAGTAAGTTGTCCTTTTCAGGAAATCACCTAATTGTTGAGTACCATTATTAAACTGTTTAATGGTTTCGGGCATAATAGGTTCACCAAAAGTCAATACCATTTCTTTTCCTTTCTTGTTATAAAGCTCATGGCAGAGTCTTAGATTTCTAAACTTCCACCCTAAAATTCTTGAAAGATAGAAAGATGTGCTATTATATCCAGAAATGTGAATGGGTATAACAGGAATACCAGCTTTCTGTATTATTTTAAGAACAGCAGGCTGCCATTCTCTATCTTCAATAATAAATCGCCCCTTTTTTAAATATAGATTTGATACTGCTCCAGAAGGGAAAAAGCCCATTGGATTATTTTCCTTCAGATGAGCAATACTCTCTCTTATTCCTGCAAAAGTAACCTTATTCTTCTCTTCATTAATAAGAGGATTTACAGTTATAAAATTGTCAGCCATAGTATCTATCAGACCAAGAATGTGATTCACCATCATCTTGTAGTTGCCTGTACGACTTGCTATTGCTTCTATTACTGCTATTCCGTCAATATGCCCGTATGGGTGATTTGAAACTGTTATAAATGGGCTACTCTTAAAATCATCAATAATTTCTACATTGCGTAATGTACGTTTTATTTCTAATTTATCCAGGACATCTTTACAAAAAATGGCTCCCCTTAGATGTTTTGAGCGGTTATAAATTTCATTTGGTACATGCAATGCCGAAATTTTAATGCCAAAGTCAATAATCTTGTCGCCATGTTTACTTTGAAAGACCGGATGCAGACTTCGTAAGTCGTTGCGACTAATTAATGCTTCTTTCATTCTTTATAGCATTTATGCAAGTTCTCTTATTAAATCTATTATATGTTTTCCTATTTCATTTGCTTCTTCTGTAGAATTAGCTTCTGAATAAATACGTATAATGGGTTCTGTATTTGATTTACGTAAATGCACCCATTTGTCAGGGAAGTCAATTTTAACCCCATCGATATCAACTGGCTTTTGTTCTATAAATCGCTCTTTAACCTTCGCCAAGATTTCATCAATATTCATTTCAGGAGTTAGCTCTATTTTTTGTTTGGCCATATAGTATGATGGATAATCGGCTCTTAGCTCTGTTGGTTTCTTTCCTGATTTAGCCATTTGTGAAAGGAATAGCGCAATTCCTACAAGAGCATCACGTCCGTAGTGTGATGCCGGGTATATAACACCACCATTTCCTTCTCCACCAATAACGGCATCTACCTCTTTCATTTTAGTAACAACATTGACTTCGCCAACTGCAGCAGCATAGTATTTGCCCCCTCTTTTGGTGGTAACATCTCTCAAAGCTCTTGTTGAGCTTAGGTTTGAAACTGTGTTGCCGGCTGTGTTTTGTAATACGTAATCTGAAATTGACACTAGAGTGTATTCTTCTCCAAATGGATTGCCGTTTTCACAATATATCGCCAATCTGTCAACATCGGGGTCTACAGCAAAACCAACATCGGCCTTTGAAGTGCGAGTGAGTGATGAAAGCTCAGTAAGATGCTGAGGAAGTGGTTCTGGATTATGTGAAAAGTTTCCGTGAGGAGCACAGTGAAGCTTAAATATTTTTTTCACTCCAAGAGCATAAAGTAACTCGGGAATAGCAATACCTCCAACTGAATTAACGCAATCTATTGCAACACTAAAGTTGGCTTTCTCTATTGCATCAACGTCAACAAGTTTTAGTGATAAAATTGATTGAATATGTTCATGAAGATACTGTTTCTGAGTTATTTCTCCCAAATAGTCAACTTCAGCGAATTCGAAATCTTCTTTTTCTGCAATATTTAATATTCGCACTCCTTCTTCTGCGTTAAGAAATTCACCTTTGTTATTTAGAAGTTTGAGTGCATTCCATTGTTTGGGGTTATGACTTGCAGTAATAATTATACCACCCGAAGCATTCTCTTTTTTTACAGCTATTTCAGTAGTAGGGGTAGTGGCCATTCCGATATCTGTAACATCACAACCCATTCCTATTAATGTTCCAGTTATAATTCTGTGAACCATTTCACCAGAGATTCGCGCATCTCTGCCGACAACTATTAGTGGTCGATTATTTTGAGATGATTCTTTTATAAAAGTTGCATAGGCAGCACTAAATTTCACAATATCGAGTGGGGTAAGATTTTCACCTGCATCTCCTCCAATTGTGCCTCTGATGCCAGATATAGATTTTATTAAAGTCATGTAGTGTAATATATCTTTTTGTTGATGTTTAACTAGTCGTTAATTTTTCTGCTTTCAAACCTGTATTCTATTCTATCGTAGTAACTCGGCATATATTGCGACCTCTCACTTGAAGAGCCCATGTTGAATGGGACAATCATTTTGATTATTGCCCTATGACCAACTCTTGGTAAGGGTACAGCCCATCCAGGAACTGAGTAATAACTACGGGTAGATGAGTTGACTGGGCCAATAAATTCGATCACCTGAGGCTCTCTATGATCGATATTTGTATACGTGGTGGAGTCATCCATCATAAAATATTTGAGACCCATAAATCTCACATAAACTTCTTCTCCGAGAAAAATATTTTCAGTCGTATCTCCATATTCTATGATATTATAATATACCTTTGTTTCAGGATCTTTATAAAAATCATTATCCCCAAAAACTCCATTTGAGGGGAACTTGGTAAGGATATTAAGGTTGTTTTTTATAATAAACTCATCAATTGCTCTTGTCTCTTCTCTGAGATAATCAGCGTAAGTCTTTTGGTCTTTGCACGATGCGGCAAAGATTAAGATGGAGAGGAGAGCTATTATTGCTGTAAAAGTTTTATTCATATCTTTTTTTGTACAAAAATACATATTCTATTCATAAAAAAGAGTTATTCTCCTTTAATTGCTTCTTTTAATATCTCTTCATATTTTTTTAATCCATCATTGTAGATCCTTACAGCTTCTTCAAGAGTACCTCTATATTCTCCTCCAGAAGCGTTCAAATGACCTCCTCCATTAAAAAATTCTGATGCGAATTGATTACATGGGAAATCTTTTTGTGATCTAAATGATAGTTTTATTATGCCATCATCCTCTCTTATAAAAGTTGAGAACACGATATCTTTTATGCTGAGTGGATAATTTACAAAACCCTCAGTGTCTCCTTTATTGAATTTAAATTGCTTTTGATCTTCTTGTGAAAGGTGTAGAAGGGCAGAGTGAAGTTCAGGATATACTTTCATCCTTTGAGAAAGTGTAAATCCCAAAAGCCTGAATCTCTCTTCAGAGTAATTATGGAAAACTTGAGAGTAGATCATATCTTTATCTATCTCCTTTCTAAGAAGGAGGCTTATTATCTCATATATCTCCGGATCTGCTGAGTTGTATGTAAATCCACCTGTGTCGGTCATCATTCCACAGTAAATCGCTTCGGCTTCTGCTTTTGTAATCTGATCGTATTTATCAGCTTGGAAAAGTAAACGAAATACGAGCTCACTTGTTGAAGATATCTCAGGCTTTGAAACAATTATATCGAAGATAGTACCTGGTAATGGATGATGATCTATTAATATTTTTTTTGCAGGTGAATTTTCAATGTAGGGACCCATTTCACCAACTCTTTTACTTATGTTGTAATCAAGACAGAAAATTAGATCTGAATTCTTTATAATGCTCTGACCTGCATTAGGATTGTATTCGAAAATTTCTATTTCTTTTATTCCATCCATCCACCTAAGAAAATATGGGAATGAATTGGGTACAACCAATCGAACTCTTTTTCCTTTGTTTTTGATGAAATGATATAATGCCAGGGAAGAGCCTATGGCGTCTCCATCTGGTGATACATGAGTAGTTATAAGAATGTTATGGGCGCTATCAATTGAGTCCATTATCTGATTCACCTTTTCGGGCTCTATAATAGAGGTGATCGAAGGTAGTATGTTCATAGCCTTACTAATATTTGTATTAAGATAGCAAAAGTACTAAATATTAACCGAAAATGCCCCATCTTTCGTTACATCATGAACTTCGATTCCTAATTGTTCACATTGATTAGCAATTGTTTTTGAAAAGTATGACGGTAAAGAGCTGTCAAGTACAATTGTTGATGGGCTAAATATGGTAAGTATATTATTAAGATTAAAATCCTTGTTTTGGGAAAGTATTAGAATGTCTAACGTAATACTTTTTTCTGGGGTGTTATTAAAAATTGAGCTGTCTGATAATCTGTAAATTGATTTTTCTCGATGGGGTAAAAGTCCGTTTTCAGGAACTTCAATATATTGACGTCTGTTTTTATGATAAAGTAAAATCTCACTTTTGTTTCTGCTGTTAAAAACTACCAATTGTGTTTGTTCAAACATCTTATTATTGTAGGTTTTGATTGTTAGAAGCGCCCAAACAAGTGCAAGAGATATAATAAGAGAGAGTGGCCTTTTATAAGAAACCCAAGTAGAAAACAAGTATATAAAACTTATTAGAAGAATTGTTTGCAATATTGAGACATTCAAATCTGAAAGCTGAGATAAAGGTAGTGCTTCAACAAAATATACGATTTGTAAAGTTACCTCAACTAATGTTCTTACTGTCCACTGTAGAATAGAGTGTATATACTCGAAGAAAAGTGAATTTGCAAAAAAAGGAAGGCTTAATATTAATAGAGGTATAACAGAGTATATAATAATGGCAGCTAGTGGTACTACTAAGATGTTTGTTGCAAAAAAGTATGTTGGGAATGTGCCAAAATAATAAAGCACCAATGGGAAAATGCCCAATTGAGCAGATAGTGAGATTGTTGATAGGTTCCATAAGTGTTTTAAAAATTTGTTTGTTGGCACGTATGTTCTTTGTAGTTTAGGTTGAAAAAACAGAATGGAAGCAACTGCTCCGAAACTCATCTGAAAACTAATATCGAAAAGTGTAAAGGGACGATATATAAGTATGAGAAAAGCAGCAGCGCATAATGTATTTAGTGTAAACCCTTTCCTTTTATAAATGTTGCCTACGCAATAAATTGTCAGCATAATTGCTGCTCTTACAACAGATGCAGTCATACCTGCTATAAAAACATAAGCCCAAAGAACAATTATAACTAGACATTGGCGCAAAATGTAAGCTATGCCTCTTCTGCCTAAAAATGAGAATATTACACTTATAACTAGATAGATAATTCCAACATGCAATCCGCTAACAGCAAGTACGTGTGCTGCTCCTGATGCACGAAATGCCTCCTGAATATTTTCAGACAGATCATTTTTGTACCCAATTGTTAAGGCAGAGATAAAAGCTTGTGCATCTCCACTGAGTTCTATAGAATTATAAAAGATTAGTGCTTTAGATCTTATTCGCTGCGAAACATAAGTGATTGAGTTGGACCTATTACCTGTTTTTTGCCAGTCAGTGGCTGCAATATATCCTGTGCCTGAAAATCCTCTGATTTTCATAAATCGAGGATAGTCGAAATCATCAGGGTTGCCGAAATTTTTGAATGGTTCTAATTTCGAGTAGAAGACTATTTCATCGCCTGGTTGTAGATGAAGAGCATTACTTGTCTGCTCAAAATATAGTACTACCTTTTTATTTTTTGGTAACGAAAGCTTAACATTACAAGCTACAGAACGGTTTTTTTTTTCAGGGATACTGATAATTGTGCCAATGTGATATTGACCAGTGTGCATTTCAATAGCACCTAGATTTGTGTTTACTTCCTGGTAATGATTTTGAATAAGGGTAAGTGATATCAAAAATATAAATAGGCCACTGCCAAAAACCCACCTTAGTTCATATTGCTTTTTCTTTGAAATAAATACTGAGAGGAGCATTACAAGTAGTCCAAAAAGTGCAGGTATCAACATTGGTGAGTTGAGCTGAGGAAATGTATGCCAAACAAGAGTGCTGATTATTACAGGAAGTAATAACCGAAAAAAAGGTGTTTTTCCTAAAAAACTGCTCATTTAAACAAACCAAGCCTCTTCTTTTATCTAACTACAGTCATACTAAAAAATTCTCTTCAGTGATTTACAGAGCTTTTAACTCTTTAATAGTCTCCTCCGGATTTTCTGAGGAGAAGACAAAACTGCCTGCAACAAGCACATCCGCACCTGCCTCTACAAGCATTTTTCCTGTTTTGAGATTAACGCCCCCATCCACTTCAATTAGAGTAGTTGAATTTCTTTTTATTATTAACTCCTTCAACTGAGAAACTTTTTTTAAAGTATTAGAAATGAATTTCTGGCCCCCAAAGCCGGGGTTTACAGACATAAGTAAAACCATATCCACTTCAGTTATGATATCCTCTAAAACAGAAACAGGAGTATGCGGATTGAGTGTAACAGCTGGTTTCATTCCATGGTTTCTAATCTCTTGCACAGTTCTGTGTAAATGCAAAGATGCTTCATAATGCACATTCATGTATGTTGATCCCATTTCTTCAACCTCTTTTAAAAATTTTTCGGGTTGAACTATCATCAGGTGGGTATCAAGTGTTTTATTTGTAACCTTTTTAAGAAGATTTGTAACTGCAAACCCAAAAGATATATTTGGCACGAACACTCCGTCCATTATGTCGAGGTGAATCCAATCTGCTTCACTTCGATTAAGCATCTCTATATCCTTTTCGAGGTTGAGGAAGTTGGCAGACAATAGCGAAGGTGCTACAATTGTGCTCATATGATTAAATTTTTATATTTTCAAAAGTAGATGTTTTTTTCTGTTTTTCAAAATTGATATTCTGCTGCAATATTAAATACGATTTTTGCTAATTGAGTATCTTGTGATTAAGTATGAGTTTTCCTCGTTAGTTTAGAAAAATAATTCTTTCCTGAAAAGGAAGACGTTCTTCAATATAACTGCATCTCACAAACTGACTTAGTATAGCAGAAACTAACACAGATGGTTCCTTATAACCATTTAGCCTTTTTTTTAATTGGAATTTTCCTTTTGAAATATAGATAATCATACTAACTGTTTTGTGTGATTAAAACGGCCGAAGATGCTGATTATTGCTATAATGGAATAAAAAAAGACATTTTTATTTCATAGTTATATAATTTACATATCTTTGTTATTGAATAATTAATAAAAGAATCAAAATGAAGAGCCTAATTTATCTATCAATAATGGCAGGACTAATTTTAATGTCATGTCAGAATAGTAACGACTACAAAGTCAACGGTGAGATTGTAAACGAAGCATATGAAGGAACAAATGTGTATATGCAGAAGATGACTGATGATGCAATGATTATTACTGATACTTCGGTGGTAATAAATGGAGAATTCTCTTTCTCTGGAAATGCAGAAGTTGCTGAACTTCGTTTTGTAACATTAGATGAAACAGTAAATGCTGAACAAGAAATTAGAGTGCCTGTATTAATAGAGCCTGGTAAGATTAATGTTAATTTCGACACCATAATTACAGTAAGCGGAACAAAAGTAAACGACGATTATAATAGCCTGAGACAAGAACAACATACATTGGTAAAACAAATAAGAGAGGTAGTTGGTCGGTTTAATGCTGCACAGTCAGAAGGAACATTAACAGAGACTCTTGAAGCTGAGGTGAACCAAGAATACGAAAGTATTAATAATCAACTTACAGAACTTAATTTTAACTTTGCAAAAAATAATATCACCAACGAGCTCGGTCAGTATCTGTTTATTTCATCATCTTCAATGTTCGAGCCAGATCAGCAAAGAGATATTTTAGCGAATGCTAGCGATTCATTTAAAGCCAAAGAAAATGTAAAACGTATTGTTGATCGTTTAGAGAACCTTGAAAAAGTAGCTGTAGGTAAAAAGTTTGTTGATTTTACTCTTGCTGATCCAGAAGGTAACGAAGTTTCTTTATCAGACTACGCTGGAAAAGGCAAATATGTGCTAGTTGATTTTTGGGCAGCCTGGTGTGGACCATGTCGCAGAGAAATGCCATATGTTGTGTCTGCATACGAAAAATATAAATCCAAAGGTTTCGAAGTAGTTGGAGTATCATTCGATCAAGAATATGAAGCTTGGACAAAGGGAATTAAGGATTTAAATATGACTTGGCCTCAGATGTCCGACCTTCAGTACTGGAGCAGTCCAGTAGTAGATCTTTACGCCATAGTTGGAATTCCGCATACTGTACTGTTGGATAAAGAAGGTATTATTATCGAGAAAAACCTGAGAGGTGATGCACTTGAAGCAAAATTAGCTGAGTTGATGCCATAAGACATGTTTAGTTTATATTATATGAAAACATCTGAACTAGTGCTAATTGTACTTTTAGGTGTTTTTATTGCCTTCTCTACCACATCTTTATCTGCACAAAACGGAAAATTTACACTGGTAATTGATCCTGGTCATGGAGGAAAAGATCCAGGAGCATTAGGGTCTTCTTCTAAAGAAAAGGATATTGTGCTATCAGTAGCACTCAAATTAGGAGCGCTCATAGAAAGCAATCATCCTGATGTGGACGTTTTATACACACGCAACAAAGATTTGTTTGTGCCCTTGAATCAAAGAGCTTCAATAGCAAATAAGGCACATGCAAATCTCTTTATCTCCATTCATTGTAATGCATTAGATCGAAGAAGGACTTCCCCACAGGGAGTTGAAACTTTTGTCTTGGGGCTTCACAGGAGTAAAGACAATTTAGATGTAGCAAAAGCTGAGAACTCCGTTATTATGTATGAAGAGGATTATTCAGTTAAATACGAAGGGTTTAATCCAAATGAGCCTGAGTCGTATATTATATTTGAGTTTATGGCCAATGAGTTTCTCGATTTAAGTGTGTATTTTGCATCTTTAGTCCAAAATCAACTGGTCACAAATTCTAAAAGGGTTAACAGAAACGTTCGTCAGGCTGGCTTTCTGGTCTTAAGAGAGGTCGCTATGCCTAGCATTTTGGTAGAGCTTGGATACATCAGCAATAAACAGGAAGAGGCATATTTAAAAAGCACAAGTGGCCAAACATCTCTCGCCAGATCCATCTATAATGGATTTAGAGATTATAAGAAAGAATTTGATAAAAAAAGTTTTGTTTTCTCAAATGGGAGTGACTCTGATAATGTATCTGCTGTTCAGTCCACAGTCATTACTGCTTCACAGGACAAAGAATACAGGATACAGATCTTAACTTCATCCAAAAAACTCGATAGTGGGTCCCCCTCTTTTAAGGGTTTAAGCCCAGTAGAGTTCTACTACGATGGAGGTATTTATAAATATACTTATGGTAACAGCAACAATACTGAAAGCATAGTAAAAGAACTTAGAGAGGTTAAGAAGAAATTTAAAGATGCTTTCATTGTTGAATTTGAAAATGGACATCGTGTTAAATAAATATATATATCTATGAAGAGTAAGTTTAACAGGAATGTGATTATGGGTCTGACTTTCATTGCCAGCCTCTTTATGCTGTATTTCGGCATTAATTTTCTTAAAGGAGTGAATGTTTTAAAACAACAGAATCAATATTACGGTAAGTTCAACGATGTTTCTAAGTTATTAATATCATCACCTATCTACGTTAAAGGCTATCAGATTGGATTGGTGAGTGATATAAAGATGATTAGTTCAAGTCCAATGGAGTTTGCTGTTGGAATTAGTCTGACAGAAAAGTTTCCAATTCCCGTTGGAAGTTACCTTGAATACGGAACTGATGTTTTTGGTGCATCTACAGCAAACTTGATAATTAATCCTTCAGATAGGTATTATCAACCCGGTGATACGCTCGAAGGAAGAAGAGAACCCGGACTTATGGAGGGTGCTGCTGCAGTAATGCCTAAAGCTGATTCTATTATGGTTAGAATCGATTCTATATTATACTCTCTTAATCTTATATTGTCAAACCCGATGTGGGAAAGATCCATTGAGGGTATAGCTTCTACCGTTGATCAATTGAATCTCTCAAGTAATAGTCTTAACAGAATAGTTTCTTCTGTAGAGAAAGATCTTCCCGAGATTAGTGGCAATCTTTCTACAGTGAGTAGCGATTTAATGAATATAAGCAATGAACTCAACAAGATGGATATTCAGAACACATATAAATCTATAGATGAAACTATTGCAAATTTAAATTCGTTAACAAATAAAATCAATAATGACGATAGCTCATTAGGGCTTTTATTAAACGATACAAAGCTGCATGATAGTTTAAATGTTACCATTGATAACGCAGCAAAACTGCTTGAAGATATAAGGGAAAATCCCAATAGGTATCTTTCAATCAAATTGAGATTATTCTAACTTTAGCTGTTTATATCTCATAAGTGCCTTTTTAATTAAAATAGAATCATTCTAAATATGCTATTTTTTTTAATATGTTTGGTAACTCTTTATTTGTATGACTTTAAGTGACTTTTTTGTTTCGGTTTAGTTGTTTTTAAGTGTATAAAAGTATATTTTGTATGTGTCTGCTAATCAGTTGTGTCTAGAATTACCTCTTTGAGTAACAGCCTAATATAAAGGGTGATAACTCTATCCGATTGATTGATAGGACTGTTTTTTTAATAGATATTTATTTAATTTAGAACCATTTTTTTATCTCGATTATTTTTTGAAAATTTGTATCTAATTATCAGGAAAAGGATAAATCAAATTTAAGAGAAAAGAGCAATTTAAAACTAAATGAATAGTAATTTCGATATTTTATGGAGCAAATGCTTAAATGTTATCAAGGATAATATCCCTGAACCGGCATTCAATACATGGTTTGCACCTATTGTTCCATTGAATTATGAGGATAATGTTCTAACCATACAAGTACCTAGTCAGTTCTTCTACGAATATTTAGAGGATAAATATCTTGATATTATCCAACAAACACTTTATAGAGAAATAGGCGAAGGAACCATACTTAATTATCGTATACTTGTCGAAACTGAAAGCAACACAGCAGTTGAAATGCGAGGTGAGAGCAAAAGTTTTACAGGAGCAGAGAAGAATACCAGTAAAAAAATTTCTGCTAAGGTCCCAAGCCCATTCGATAGAGTCGAAACATCAGAGTTCGATTCACAGATAAATAAAAAGTACAAATTCAATAATTTCTTCGAAGGAGAAAGTAATCGACTTACTCGTACAGCTGCCGAAGCTGTAGCTAATAATCCTGCAAAGACAGCTTTTAACCCTCTTTTTATTCATGGCCATTCTGGTGTTGGTAAAACACATCTTTGCCACGCTCTTGGTTCAGAAGTGCAAGAGCTTTATCCCGATAAGAAGGTCCTCTATCTTTCGGCACACCTATTTAAAGTGCAATACACAGATGCTAGAAGATTTAATACTATAAATGATTTTATTAATTTCTACCAGAGCATTGATGTCTTAATTATTGATGATATTCAAGAATTATCAGGTCTGGAGAAAACTCAGAATACTTTTTTCCACATCTTTAATCATTTACACCAGAACAATAAGCAGCTGGTGATGACATCAGACTGTGCCCCTATGGATATGCAGGGAGTTGAGGAGCGACTTTTAACACGTTTCCGTTGGGGATTAGCTACAAAATTAGAGCGGCCTGATAAAGAACTTCGTAAAAAGATACTTCAAAATAAAATACTTTCGGATGGTCTCTCAATTCCAGAAGATGTAATCGACTTTATAGCAGATAGTGTAACTGAGAATGTGCGTGATCTTGAAGGAATTGTTGTTTCACTAATGGCTCACTCTATTATTAACAATCGTGAGATCGATATGAGCCTTGCTCGCAGAGTTGTGGAGCAAAGTATTAAGTTCGAGAAAAAACGTATTACCGTTCAGAAAATCAAAGATGCTGTATCTGATTATTATAGTATTAAGAAAGATCTTATACAGTCCACCTCACGTAAGCGCGAAATTGTCCAAGCTCGTCAGGTAACAATGTATTTCATCAAAAAACATACGGAACTATCGCTTTCTCAAATAGGCGTTCAGGTTGGTAATCGTAGCCATGCCACAGTTTTACATGCTTGTAATACTGTCAAAAATTATTATGATTTCGACAAAGGTTTTCGATCTGATCTTGAGGAGATTGAAAAAATCTTATACTCATAACTCATAATAGTTACTTCAAATAACAGTTTCTTTCTAGCTCCTATTTTTTTGCAATTATTTATTGCATTAGAGAATCTATTCACTATATTTGCCTTTTGCACGTAATCATATAAGAAATGAAATATATCAATAACAGCATATTAGTTATATTTTTGCTGTTTTATGCTTCTGCACTTCACGCACAGGTGCCTGAAGGATTTTATATATCTACTGAAGGAAAAAGTGGTGCCGAACTTAAAACTACTCTATTTAATATAATTAAAAATCCAAGAGTCATTGCTTACTCTCAGCTCTGGGAAGCTTTTGAAAACACCGACACTGGTAAGAACAGCAAAGTATTGGATATGTATTCCGATAACCCTAATGGTGTAGCCGACTATTATTACGATTTTAGAAATAATCGTTGTGGAGTCTTCAGAAAAGAAGGTGACTGTTTTAATAGAGAGCATGCATTACCAAGAAGCTGGTTTAGAGGGAACAAGTTATTAGAATCAGATCTGTTTAATTTATACCCAACCGATGGTTATGTAAACAACAGAAGAAGTAACCTACCTTTTGGAGAAGTTGGTATTGCTTCATGGGAATCTACAAATGGATCAAAAGTAGGTCAAAATACTTTTGGAGGTTACACAAAAACCGTGTTTGAGCCTATTGACGAGTATAAAGGAGACTTTGCACGTACATACTTCTACTTAGTCACCGCATACGAAGACGTCTTGTCTTCATGGAGGTCCGAACAAGTTGGAGGTGAAGCCTACCCAGGTTTTAGTGATTGGTCGCTTGAGTTGCTACTAAAATGGCACCGAGAAGATCCGGTTAGCATTAAAGAAGTAAGACGAAATGAGGAGGTTTATAAAATACAAGGTAACCGCAATCCATATATAGATTATCCCGATTTACCCGAATATGTATGGGGTGTTTTGTATGATGAAGCGTTTAGTACAAATAGTCTTTCAGATAGTTTCTATCTTATCGAATATAGCCCATTTGAGCGATGGCTTCATAAGCAGCAATGGATTGATAGTCTGAAAGACTATTTATACAAGTAGTTTGATGAGGAGAATAACTAAAATCATATTTCTTTTATCTTTTATTTTATTTGGTAGGTCAAATGTAGTTTTACCTGATAGCGTAAAAATTGCAGTAATTACCGATATACATTTCCTTTCTAAAAAACTTGCTTCAACTGGTACGGCTCTTACTACATTCGAGAACACTACAGGACGAAATATTGATGATCTTCATTCCGTATTGAATACAGTCATAAACGATCTTATAAAAGAAGAAATTGATGTGCTTTTTATAACAGGAGATTTATCTAATCATGGTGAACTCCAAAGTCATATCGATTTTATTGAAAAGTTAAAGCATTTAAAAGATTCAGGAATTCGTATATTTGTTACTCCAGGTAATCACGACATTAACATACCAGATTCAAAACGATATATCGGTAATGAATCAATTGCAGTAGCATCTGTAACTGATGATGAATTTGAACAACTATATGACTCTTATGGTTTTGGAGATGTCCTTTATAGAGATGAGTCATCACTTAGTTATGTTGCAGAGATAAATAAGGATGTCTGGCTTTTATCAATTGATGCTAATCGTTACGATGAGAATATAAATTCTTCAATTACAGGTGGAAGAATTCGGAACGAAACAATGATTTGGGCACTTCAAATTTTACAAGTAGCTCAAGATAAGGGAGTGAGAGTGTTAGGGATGATGCATCATGGTTTAGTTGAACATATGCCCTTTCAAAGTGCTTTTTTCTCTGATTATCTTATCGAAGATTGGAGGAATAAAGCGGATAGCTTAGCAGATGCCGGACTAAACATTATATTTACAGGTCATTTCCATTCAAACGATATAACACTTCATAAATCACCTTCAGGTAATATTATTTATGATGTAGAAACAGCAAGCCTTTCGCAGTATCCGTTTGTTTATAGGGTAATGAATCTAACCGACTCTACTCTATCTATCGAATCTCGATTTATAACATCTATTCCAGCGAACTCTAATTTAGAGGTAGAGTATCGATATAAGGTTGAGGAGATAACCAGAAGAGTTGCAGTGAGCCGCTTAAATGCACTTGGTTTGCCAATGCCTCCAAGTATTAATGAAGTTCTCATAGAGATGATAGTAAAACTCTATATATCACATGTCAGAGGAGATGAAGTGGTTGATAGTGAAATGCTAGAAATAATAGAGTCATTTGCTGCTTTACTAGGAAATGAAGTTCATAACGAAGATTATTCTTTCGATTTCCCCCCTGAGGATAACAATCTGATTATTGAGTTAGCACCTATTAAACGTTGAAAAATATCAATTGTGAATTTAAAAGATGAGTTAAATTTATGTATGAAACCCAACTCGGTTGAGGCCGGTTGCGATGAAGCAGGTCGCGGCTGTCTCGCTGGTCCTGTATTTGCTGCTGCGGTCATACTTCCACATAATTTCAACTGTAAAGAACTCAACGACTCAAAGATGCTGACAGAGAAACAAAGAAATGAGCTGCGAAAGATAATCGAAGCAAATGCAATCTGCTATTCTGTTGCTTCATGCTCACCCGAAGAGATTGACACCCTTAATATCTTATGGGCATCAGTAAACGCCATGCACAAAGCATTGTCAAGCCTTACTGTACAGCCCAATCATATAATTGTTGATGGAAATAGATTTCTACCTTTTAAAGAAATAGAACATACATGTGTAGTAAAGGGCGATTCTAAATTCCAATCAATTGCAGCAGCGTCTATACTTGCTAAAACATATCGTGATGATTATATGAAGCGTATTGGCGAACAATTTCCCGAATATGAATGGGCTACTAATAAGGGATACCCAACAAAAAAGCATCGTCTTGCCATAAAGCACTATGGTATTACTGAATATCACCGTAAAAGCTTTAATCTAATAGAGAAACAATATGAACTCAACTTTTCAGAAAGTTAGATGTCAATCTAATCTAATAAACCTCTTTAATTTTTTGTCGTAATTGTATATCTCTCCCTTTTCAATATTGTAGTACCATCCAATTACATTTAATCTGCCTTCTTTCACCCTTTTCTTTATATAGCTATACTTCATTAAATGGCTCATCTGCTCAACAATATTTAATTGCTCAGTAATCACACTCCTCTGCTCAATTGTTATTTTGTTGTTTGCTATTTTCTCTTCTACAATTTTCTTAACCGGGAGTGCAAGCTCCATCCATTTTTTTGTATGAGGAAGGTCTTTGAGCTCTTTATCTTGATATAAGGCAGCACATCCTCCACAATTAGAATGTCCACACACAATGATATTACTTACCTCCATTTGATTAACAGCATATTCAATAGCAGCTGTCGTAGATAAGTGGGTATCTGAATGTTTTTTGTAGAAAGGTATAAGGTTAGCAATATTTCTTACAACAAATAGTTCACCCGGAAAAGTTTGAGTTATCAAATTGGGTACTACCCGTGAATCTGAACATCCAATAAACAGTGTATGAGGATTTTGTTTATTCCCAAGTTCTTCAAAAAATTGTTGCCGTGGAATGAATTCGTACTCTTTAAAGTCTTTTATGCCGTTAAGAAGTCGTCTATAATGTGATAAATTTGAATTTTCTTTTTCTTTTAAATGCATAAGTAAGTATCGCTATCTGAATATTTCAATGTATAACATTTAACTACCCATTTGGGTTGAAAATTATAGAAGTATTCTTTTAAAAGCTTCGTCACTTCAAAAAAATATTATCAATTAAGATAGAAGATATACGATGGTTAGTTTGTTTCTCTTAAACTAAGTTGAATTCTTTTTCTTTCAATATCAACTGAAATCACCTTTACTTTTACATGCTGGTGTAATGAAACAACCTCGGCAGGATTCGATACAAACCTGTTTGCCATTTCGGAGATATGAACTAGTCCATTTTCCTTAATCCCAAAATCAACAAAGCATCCAAAATTGGTTATGTTGGTTACAATACCGTTTAGAACCATACCTTCTCTTACATCATTGATAGTTCTAATATTTGAATCAAATTCAAGGACCTGCACTTTTGAGCGTGGGTCCCTACCAGGCTTCTCCAGCTCCAATAAGATATCAGTAAGAGTTTCTGTTCCTACTGTTTCGTTCTGATACTTTTTTATATCTATATTTTCAATAATATGTTTATTGCCAATCAGGTCTTTTACTGAGCTGTTTAAATCTTTAGCCATTTTCTCAACAATATGATAACTCTCGGGGTGAACGGCAGAATTGTCGAGTGGGTTATCAGCCGTAGGTATTCGAAGGAATCCAGCCGCCTGTTCAAATGCTTTTGCTCCTAAACGTGGCACCTTCATAAGTTCCTTTCGGCTTTCAAAAGCTCCATTTTCGCTCCTGTAATCAATAATCTTTTGAGCCAATGATTCACCCAAACCCGAAACATATGTAAGCAACTGTTTACTTGCAGTGTTTACATTTACACCTACAAGGTTTACGCAACTCTCTACTGTCTGGTCTAAAGAGCGCTTCAGGTTAGACTGATCAACATCATGTTGATATTGGCCCACTCCAATAGATTTAGGGTCTATCTTTACTAATTCTGCAAGCGGATCGCTCAAACGCCTGCCGATAGATACAGCTCCTCTAACAGTTACATCATATTCAGGAAACTCCTCTCTCGCGATTTTCGAAGCAGAGTATACCGAAGCTCCATTCTCACTCACAACAAAAACTTTAACCTCCTTGTCATATCTTATGTTAGTGATAAAACGCTCAGTTTCTCTACTTGCTGTGCCATTACCAATTGCAATTGCATCAATTTTATATGCCGAAACCAACTTTGTAACTTTATTTGCTGCTTTAGAGAATTCATTCTGAGGAGGATGAGGATATATTGTTTCATTGTGCAGCAAATTGCCCTGTTCATCCAGACAAACAAGCTTACATCCGGTACGGTATCCCGGGTCTACTCCCATTATTCTTTGTTGACCAAGCGGAGCAGCAAGAAGCAATTGTCTTAAATTATCTGTAAATACCTTAATAGCAGACTCGTCAGCCTTTTCTTTAGAGAGATTGGCAAATTCAGTTTCAATAGAAGGTTTTAGTAGTCTTTTGTAACCGTCAACCACGGCTTCTTCTACATGATCTGCTGCTTCTGTGTCATTCTTAGCATACATTCTAACAAGTTGGTCTAGGCTCTTCTCATCATCTACAGAGATCGAGACACGCAAAACACCCTCTGCTTCAGCTCTTCTAATAGCAAGCAGACGGTGCGAAGGGCATTTAGCCAATGCTGAAGAGAAGTCAAAATAGTCTTTATATTTCTCACCATCCCCTTCCTTGCCTTTCACAACTTTAGACGATATAACAGCTTCACGTGAAAAGATATTACGCACTTTATTTCTTGCATCTGCATCTTCATTCACCAGCTCTGCAATAATGTCGCGTGCACCTCTTAAGGCTTCATCAATGTCTGCAACTTCACCCTTAATAAATTCAGCCGCTTTTGCTTCGGCCGAACCTCTATTTTGAGCCAAAAGCCACTTAGCCAAATCTTCTAGCCCCTTTTTTCTTGCAATCTCAGCTCGTGTCTGTCTTTTTGGCTTGAATGGTAAATATATATCTTCCAATTGTGTTGAATCCCAGCAATCAATAATATTTTGTTCTAGTTCATCAGTCAGTTTTTCCTGTTCAGATATCGATTTTAGTATATACTCTTTCCTTTTCTCAAGCTCTAAATATTTGTCATTTAGTTCTTTAATGTTTGCAATTTGCACCTCATCAAGTCCGCCAGTTAACTCCTTTCTGTAGCGACTAATAAATGGTATTGTGGCACCCTCATTTAAAAGTTTGATGGTACTTTCAACGTTTCTGCTTGATAGATTAAGCGATTTAGAAATTAATGAAGTTGTTACTGACATCTATTTATTGAATTTATGCTTGTTTTGATCAAATACAAAAATACAAGAATTTTCTCTATCTTTGTTTGATATGACAATTGTAAATTCTTCAGCCCTGAGAGAATAGTAATATGGCAAAACTAAAATCAGCTTATTTTTGTAGTAATTGTGGTTATGAATCACCAAAATGGATGGGAAGATGCATTGCATGTGGTGAGTGGTCTACTTTTGTAGAAGAATTGGTTCGTAAAGATGCATCATCGCCTAAAGAAGATACACGCTCATTTGCAGATGTAAAATCAAAACCTCTCCCCCTGAAAGATATCAAGGCAGGAGAAGAGCAGCGTATAGATATGATCGACGAAGAGCTAAATCGTGTCCTTGGTGGAGGACTTGTGCCAGCATCAGTTGTTTTACTAGGTGGTGAGCCCGGCATAGGTAAGTCGACCTTAGTTCTGCAAACAATTCTTAAACTTAAAAATATACTTACACTTTATGTATCGGGCGAAGAGAGTGCCCGACAACTTAAATTGAGAGCAGATCGGATAGGTCTCGAAAATGACAATTGTCTACTACTATGTGAAACTAATCTCGATGAGATATTCAAGAATGTTAAGGAGGTGTCACCTCAGCTCTTAATTGTCGATTCAATACAAACTATATACAGCGAAGCTCTAGAATCATCTCCAGGCACAATATCACAAGTCAGAGAGTGTGCATCATCACTACTTAAATTTGCAAAGCAGAGTGGAACACCTGTTCTTCTAATAGGGCATATCACTAAGGACGGAAGTATTGCAGGACCCAAAATACTTGAGCATATAGTCGATGCTGTAATACAATTTGAAGGCGACCAGCATTATATGTATCGTATCTTAAGGAGTATAAAGAATAGATTCGGTAGCACAGCTGAGATTGGAATTTATGAAATGAACCAATCGGGATTAAGAGAGGTGAGTAATCCATCAGAATTACTACTTACTCGCAATCGCGAAGGACTAAGTGGTATAGGAATTTCAGCTGCAATAGAGGGTATACGGCCATTTCTAATCGAAACGCAATCTCTTGTAAGTTCTGCCGCATACGGCACGCCTCAGCGTTCGACTACCGGTTTTGATGTAAGAAGAATGAATATGTTGCTAGCCGTACTTGAAAAGAGGGCAGGTTTCAAGTTAGCTCAGAAAGATGTATTTCTTAATATTGCAGGAGGGCTTAAAGTTAATGATCCAGGGATGGATCTATCGGTGATAAGTGCAGTTCTATCTTCAAGTCTCGATATAGCAATTGATAATGACACCTGCCTCTGTGGTGAGGTTGGTTTGTCGGGAGAAATACGTCCAGTCAATCGAATAGAACAGCGCATTCAAGAAGCAGAGAAGCTTGGCTTTTCCAGAATCCTCATACCTGCAAACAACCTAAAAGGATTTAATAAAAAAGTTTCTATAGATATAAAACAGGTTTCAAAAGTGAGTGATGCCTTTCGTTTACTTTTCTCTTAATATTATCTGTTTCCACTATGCTATACACTTAAAATTGTAAGGGAACATTTTTTTACTCGAAAAATAAATATTACATTTGCATTCTAATTACACAAAACGGTACCTTGGCCGAGTGGTTAGGCGTCGGTCTGCAAAACCGGTTACGGCGGTTCAAATCCGCCAGGTACCTCACTCTTTCTTAAAAGCTTCAGTTACCCTACTGAAGTTTTTTTTCCATGAGTCAACTACCGATTCAAAGAAATCCTCAGCACTCTCTTTTATTACATCCCATTTTGTATCAGTAATACCTTCGTATTCATCCAACTTGGCGGCTAAATTATCTCTTATCTCTTTTAAGTTCTTTAGTTGTTTGTAATAGCCTTCTTTTGCATCATCAGCTATTTCATCAGCTTTCTGTTCCATATTTTCTATAAACTCCTTAAGTTCATCCAGCAATTCATGCGTTTTTTGTTTAAAATCGTCTTTCTTCATATTGTTTAAAATTAGAGATATGTAGTTTCCTTAATATTTCAATTTCATTAAATAAACACACTGTTAATGTAGTTAGTTCAATTTAATAATAAACCACGAAAAGATTTATGATACATATCGTGGTTAAATAACATTAATTTCACTTTTTAATAATATAAGTAAGAAATAAAACTACCTAAAAATTAAATAATGAGCGACAATATGACAATAAAAGCCAGTGAATTTGTGTATATTTGCAGGTTTAATAATAGGCAATACTTATGTTGAATATAATTATATTTGGTGCCCCCGGGTCAGGAAAGGGCACACAAGGTGAAAAGTTGGCCAAAAAATATGGTCTTGAGCATGTCTCAACTGGAGATATGCTGCGTGCAGAAATAGAAGCGGGTACAGAATTCGGACGTCTGGCAGATTCATATATCTCAAAGGGTAATCTAATTCCCGATGAGGTGATGATTTCAAAGCTTAACGAATTAATGGAGAAAAGAAATGGTGCAAAAGGTTTTATCCTCGATGGTTTTCCAAGAACAATTGCGCAAGGAGAATCGCTTGATAAGATGTTGGATGAGCATGAAGAAAAAGTTACAATAGTAATTAGTCTCGAAGTAGAGGAAGAGGAACTAATAAGCCGTATTCTCAAGAGAGGTGAAATTTCAGGTAGATCTGATGATAACAGAGAAACTGTTGAATCGAGATTAAATGTCTATCATGAACAGACCTTACCGCTTAAAAATTTTTATTTAGAGCAAGGAAAGTTGGTTAGAGTAATGGGTCAGGGTAGTATAGATGAAATATTTGAATCTATCACAACCATTATAGACAGGTTATTAGTTTAAAATTCAATTATGGCGGAAACAAATTTTGTAGATTACGTAAAAATATTTTGCCGTTCCGGTAAGGGAGGGCGTGGGTCTGCACATTTCCGCAGAGAAAAGTATGTACCTAAAGGCGGTCCCGATGGTGGCGACGGTGGCGACGGTGGAAGTGTTATCCTAAGAGGCAATCGCAACTATTGGACTTTACTTCATTTGCGATATCAGCGTCATATCTTTGCAGGTCATGGAGAGGGAGGATCTGGTGGTCAGTCTTTTGGAAAAAAAGGTGAAACAAAGGTAATAGAAGTGCCTTGTGGTACGGTAGCCTACGATGCACATACCGGTGAATATTTATGCGATATCACCGAAGATGGAGAAGAGGTGGTATTGCTCAAAGGTGGCAGAGGTGGGCTTGGTAATGTTCATTTCAAGTCTTCCACTAACCAAGCACCACGTTATGCACAACCTGGTGAACCTTTTGAAGAGAGGTGGATAATACTTGAATTGAAGCTTCTTGCCGATGTGGGATTAGTAGGTTTCCCAAATGCAGGTAAGTCAACTCTGTTATCTGTAGTTTCTGCAGCAAAGCCTAAAATTGCCGACTATCCATTCACAACACTAGTTCCCAATCTTGGCATAGTAAGCTATCGCGACGGCAAATCATTTGTTATGGCAGACATACCCGGAATTATTGAAGGTGCTAGCGAAGGTAGAGGATTGGGTCTGAGATTTCTTCGTCATATCGAAAGGAATTCAATATTGTTGTTTATAATACCTGCAGATAGCGACGACATAAAAAATGAGTACAATATATTATTGAATGAATTAAAAGAATATAATCCAGAGTTGCTAGACAAATCTCATTTGCTCGCTATTTCTAAATCAGATATGCTTGATGAAGAGTTGACAGATGCTATTACTAAAGAACTCCCAAATGTGCCATATGTCTTTTTCTCATCAATTACCGGAAAAGGAGTGCAATTACTAAAAGATATGGTATGGAAAGAGCTTAATTCAGATAATTTCACACCTAATATGGTTTCTAGTGAGGGTATAATTCATAGAAACCTCGATATATCAACAATTAAATTTGAAACTGAAGAAGAGTTGCAATATCCTGAAGATGAAGAGAATGATGAAACATCACCCACAATATAACAACCTGCTCCAATTTGATCAGTTAAGCCAGATAAACGATATCGTTCATTTCTCAACTACAAGGGTGGGGGGAGTTAGCAATGGTACATACTCATCATTCAATATGGGTAATTTTTCTGATGATAGTCCTCTTAATATTCACGAAAACCGCAAGATACTTGCACAGATGTTTTATATGAAGATGAGTGACTTTATCATTCCTCATCAAACACACGGAACAAGAGTCTTAAAGATAGATGAAGAGTTTCTCAAATTAGATCACACCACATCAATTGAAATTATGTATGGTGTAGATTCAATCATAACCGATATAAGAGATAAGTTTCTTTGCGTAACTACTGCCGACTGTGTTCCTATAATAATTTTTGACAAAAAGACTAAAGCTATAGCAGCTATCCATGCCGGTTGGAAAGGTACTTCCGGAAAAATTGTAGATAAAACAATTTCAGCAATGCAAAAAGAATATAACTCAACGCCTCAAGATATGTTTGTTGGTATAGGACCGGCAATAAGCCAGCAAAACTATGAAGTGGGAAATGAAGTTATTCAGGAAATGAGTGATAATGGTATCGACTTGTCTCATTCCAATGTTTGCACAGAAAAATACAGCACCTCTAAATACCATATAAATCTTAAAGAAATTAACCGACGTGAGCTTATCAGTCTAGGTGTTCCAGAAGCCAATATCGAAACTTCTCAACTTTGCACTTTCGAGAAGCAAGAACTCTTTTTCTCTGCTCGTAGACAAACAGTACATTCCGGTAGGATGTTAACGGGTATTATGCTCAAATAATTCACCGTTTTCAAATGATTCTAATTTAAAATTGATGTTTTAAATTGAGCTTGTGTGATATACTTATGTGGTATAAAAAAGGAGCAGATTGTAAAATCCACTCCCTTTTCTATTTTTATTTTATGCTTAGCGCACTACCTATATAATTTGTTATATTAATAACGTGCACTTACTACTTCCCAGTCAATTATTTTCCAGATCTCTTTTAAGTGCTCAGCACGACGATTTTGATAGTCTAGATAATATGAGTGTTCCCATACATCAAAACCTAGTATCGGCGTTAAATCCTGAGTTACCGGGTTACCTGCGTTGCTTTCTTTGTGAATTGAAAGTGTACCGCTAGCATCTTTTGCTAACCATACCCATCCCGAACCAAATACACCAACACCTGCTGCATTAAATTCTTCTTTGAATTTTTCAAATGATCCAAACTGTTCATTAATTGCATCGGCAAGCTTGCCTTTTGGCTCACCACCACCATCTTTCTTAAAAGAGGTGAAATAGATGTTGTGATTTAAAATCTGACCAGCATTGTTAAAGATTGGGCCATCGCTCTTCTTTACAACTGTTTCTAGGTCGGCATTTTCAAATTCTGTGCCTACTACCAATTTTTTCAAATTGTCAACATACGCCTGATGGTGCTTGCCATAGTGCAGTTCTACTGTTTGTTTGCTTATAACCGGCTCTAAAGCATCGGTTGCATAAGGTAATTCTACTTTTTCGAAATTCATATTTGTACTGTTTTTTGAATTGTTTCCGTTATTCTGTGCTTTGGAGTTATTACAACTTACCAGAGCTAATGCTAATATACCACTTATGATGTAGAAGTAAATCGTTTTCATATTTGCTTTCTATTTTATACTTTTAGAATATATAACGATATATCAGGTTTATTGTTCGATTAAGAATTTTGCGAAATCTATTCTCTTGTTCTCTTAGATACGCAAAAAAAACGGACTGAGCGTTGAAACACAGTCCGTTAACAGTTATATGTAAGTGATATTAAAACTGTCTATCACTCTTTTTCTTTATTTATCGTATCATTTTCTTCAGCTTTCTCTTCTGTGTGAATAAAAATATTTTCTTTTGACCCTACCGGTTTTGTTTCGTTATTTTCATTTTTGCCTTCTTCTTCTTTTTCCTTCTTCACAAAGATTTCATCAGATCGTGATATCCATGGACGTTTTCCAAATATTACCTCTAGATCATGTGAATATATTATTTCTTTCTCTAGAAGAATCCTCGAAAGTTCATTATGTCCTGTTTTTTTCTCTAAAAGAATCTGTTTTGCTCTTTCATACTCACCGGCTATCATGGCCTTTACTTCACTGTCAATAATCTTGGCAGTATCATCACTATATGGTTTCGAGAATTGATATTCTTGACCTGTTGAATCGTAGTAACTCAAATTAGCCAACTTTTCACTCATGCCCATATAGGTAATCATGGCGTAAGCTTGCTTAGTTACCCTCTCTAAGTCGTTCATGGCACCCGAAGAAATTTTTCCAATAAATACCTCTTCTGCCGCACGTCCTCCAAGTAATGCGCACATTTCATCAAGCATCTGTTCCTTAGTAGTAATCTGGCGCTCTTCAGGTAAATACCAAGCAGCACCAAGTGCTTTTCCTCTTGGTACAATTGTTACCTTAACCAGAGGATTAGCATGTTCAAGAAACCAGCTTAGTGTTGCGTGCCCTGCTTCATGTATTGCAATTGATTTTTTCTCTTCCTGTGTAATAATCTTGTTCTTCTTTTCAAGTCCACCCACAATACGGTCTACCGCACTCATAAAGTCTTCTCTCTGAACAAAAGATTTTTTATTACGTGCAGCAATAAGAGCTGCTTCATTACAAACATTTGCAATATCTGCACCAGAGAAACCCGGTGTTTGTCGTGCTAGAAAATCAACATCTATAGTTTCATCTATCTTAATTGGTCGTAAGTGTACTTTAAATATCTCTCTTCTATCATTAAGGTCAGGTAGCTCTACATATATTTGTCTGTCAAACCTTCCCGCACGTAATAGAGCTTTGTCTAATACATCAGCACGGTTAGTTGCTGCAAGAATAATTACACCACTGTTTGATCCAAATCCATCCATCTCGGTTAGAAGTTGATTTAGTGTGTTTTCTCGCTCATCGTTTGAGCCCATATTATTATTCTTGCCTCTTGCTCTTCCAACGGCATCTATCTCATCAATAAATACAATACATGGTGCTTTCTCTTTTGCCTGACGGAATAGATCGCGTACACGTGAAGCTCCAACGCCAACAAACATTTCTACAAAGTCTGAACCGGATATTGAGAAAAACGGCACGTTTGCTTCACCTGCTACTGCCTTTGCAAGTAATGTTTTTCCGGTTCCGGGAGGCCCAACCAGTAGTGCTCCTTTTGGAATTTTCCCTCCAAGGTTTGTATATAAATTGGGGCTTTTAAGGAACTCTACAATCTCCTGAACTTCTTCTTTAGCCTCAGACAAACCTGCCACATCTCTAAATGTAACTTTCTGGCTTGAATCTTTGTCGAATAGCTGTGCCTTTGATTTGCCTACATTAAATACGCCGCCACCGCCACCGCCGCCAGCACCGCCTTGCATTCTGCGCATCATCCAAATCCAGAATACAATTAATAGTAAAAATGGCAAAAATGTAATTAATATTCCCCAGATTTCTGATGTTTCGTCAAATCGAACTTCAATATCATACTGCTCTTCACTTTTTACTAAATCAATATATTCAGAAATAGCCTCAGGCGACGGGCCTTTTACCAATATAACAGGGGTCCTGCCTGCTCGTAAAGTGCTGTCAAAGACATGATCCACAGATTCATCTCTTATAACTGCTTCTGCACTTACCTTGTTAGTGTATACAACAATGCTTTTTACACGATTGTCTTTCACATACTCCTGAAACTGCGACCATGTAACTTCTTTTACAGTGTTGTCTTGTCCAAAGAACCACATACCCATTAATATTGCCAATACAATGGCATATACCCAATAGGGGTTAAAAGGGCGTTTGGGATTTGAATTTCCTCCCAACTTAGGACGCATTGTAGGTTGTTTACCTTTTTGATTATCTTTATTAATATTGCTCATTTGTTTTTTATCTTACAAAAGTTGTTCCCGAAGTATAATTAACAATTACTTGCGAAATAAGTTTTAATCTATAGTAGGAATACTTGTCGAAATTGCATCTTCCCATAGTAGCTCTAAATTATAAAAGCTTCTCAGTTCAGGAACGAATATATGTACTATTATATCTCCATAATCCATGCCAATCCACTCCGACTGTTGTTTACCTTGAACTCTTAAAGGGCTTTCATGGGTGTTTTCTTTTACAATTTTTTCTACTGATTCAGCTAGAGCAGAAACCTGTGTAGGAGTATTACCCTCGCATATAACAAAATAATCACAAATTGATCCTGTGACTCCCTTTAAACTTATAGTGCTAATATTTTTACCTTTTTTCTCTTGAATACCGTCTACAATACTCTGTAATAATTTGCTTTTATCTACCATTCTATGCTTTAAGTGAGTTAATCTTACAAAGATAGCGTGTTTTTTCTGAAAAAACTACATATAAAATGTTCTTGCACTATCTATTGTTTATATATATACAATAACAGTGCCAAATATATAAAATAAAAAGGGAGAACATTTATGCTCTCCCTATCTACAAAAGATTAAATAATCTCTATATTATAATGTCTGAAGTTTCAGATTTCTCCAAAGGACTTTTATACCACCTCCATCATGTATTTGTAGTGCTATACGACCCTGTGCTTTACCAATCAAATCGTCCGTAAGATCAACCATCTCTTCTCCGTTTAGGTAGGTCTTCACATTGTCACCATCAACCAAAATACGCAATGTGTTCCATTCACCCTCTTTTAATATATTTTCTTTCTCGTCTTCAATCTGCACTAACCATCCGCGACCGTAAGACTCGTAAATACCTCCGGTGTCGTTTCCTTTAGGAGCTACTTCAACCTGCCATCCGTTTACAATTGCTCCCGGCTCAACAAATGAGCGGATAAATACTCCTGAATTACCATCGGCTTCTTGTTTAAATTCTACAGATAAGTCGAAATTGTCATAATATTCGCGTGTTGCCAAATAGCCATACTGTTTGTCAGGACCGCTTTCACAAACTAATAATCCATCTTCTACATACCATTTTTCTGTTCCATATACTTCCCAACCATGAAGGTCAACTCCATTAAACAGATTTACCTCTTTAGTCTTACGTGGAAGTTCTCTAATTTTTACATTGCGAAACCATGCTGCAGATCCATGATCTTGAAGGCAAATAGCACCTTTGCGAGCTAAACCATATTCAGGGGCATCTTCCCATTTACCGCTGTTCTTGCGTGCAAACCAATCTTCAGACCAAGCTTCAAATTCTACAATCTTTTCGCCATTCAACCAATGCTCAACATGACCATTGTCGAAAACTATTTTAGATGTATTCCATTCACCTGCAGGTTTAATGATTGTTTTTTCAGGATCTGCTGTATACATAGCATAGTCTGCACCTGTTTTCTGCCAATCTTCAAGTGGTTCGGGAAAGTTAAGATCGTCAATAAGTTGATACTCAGGTCCAGTTACATAAGGAACAGCAAACTTAGGATGCTCCACTACATGATAAAGAACGCCACTGTTACCACCGTCAGCAATTTTCCAGTCCCATACCATCTCAAAATTCTCATATACCTTTTCTGTTACAATGTAACCATGCTCATCGGCACCTTCACCTTTTGCCTGAATCATCCCATCTTCTGCAAACCATGGTGCAGTTAGAGTTTCTCCGTTATAGTCACGCCACCCATTCAGAGTGGTGCCATCAAACAAAAGTTCCCAACCATCATTAATCTCTTGTTGGGATAGTTTGTTGTGCTCGGGTTGTCCTTCGCAAGAAGTCATTAATGCAATCATTGCAATTGTACAAATTAAAATAAAATTATTTCTCATATTCCGCATTTAAATTAATTAAACGTATAAGTTTATTTCTTTCTATTACAAAGATATCGAATTAAAGCAATAATTCATTAATTAAATTAGTAAATTTACAGTTTATAAGCCTGTCGTCTTCTAGTATAAATTAAACTAAAAGGCTATATCGGGTGTTTATTGATAACAAAAAACCATATTAAATAGTTTGTTTTGGAACTTATTGATCTTACGGGTAAGAGTATATTGGGTGGCTCTTTTGTGGGTACTATCGGATTTTTTGATGGGGTACACACAGGACACCGCCATCTTGTAAAACAGGTTAAAGAGATTGCAAAGAAGGAGGGGCTCCCTTCTGCTGTTATTACATTCCCAGTTCATCCCAGGAAAGTGCTTCAGGCCGATTATCAACCTGCACTTCTGTGTGGGTATGAAGAGAAACTCGAGCAATTACAGTCAACCGGAGTCGATTATTGTATAAGTCTTCCGTTTACTACCGGTCTTTCAAAACTAACTGCCGAAGACTTCATGGGGCAGGTTCTGAAAGATGATATAGGACTAAGTACTTTGATTGTTGGATACGATCATAGATTTGGTCGTAATAGGGAGGATGGCTTTACCGAGTATGAAAAAATTGGTAGGGACATAGGCATGAAGGTAATTAAAGGTGAAGAGTATCAATATAATGGCGAGAACGTGAGTTCAACAAAAATTCGCAATCTTCTTCACGACGGTGATATTGAAAAAGCCAATTTTTTATTATCATATAACTACACACTTTCAGGCAAGATAGTAGAAGGATATCAGGTTGGAAGAACAATTGGCTTTCCTACTGCTAACATAAGATCTTGGGAGCGTTATAAAGTTATTCCCAAACTAGGAGTTTATGCAGTTTTAGTGCATATACGTGATATCATCTATGAAGGTATGTTGTATATAGGAAAAAGACCAACGCTTCACGATGATCCGGAAGTGAGTGTAGAGGTTAATATTTTTAATTTTAACGGCGACCTGTATGAGCAGTCTCTGAAGGTAGAGTTTATCGATTTTATACGTGGTGATAGTAAATTTAGCTCAATGGAGAAACTTGTAAAGCAGATTCACAACGATAAAGAGATGGTGATAAACCGATTAAAAGGAGTTAAGTAGCAAATAAATAATCCAGGAGATGAAAAAAGTAAAATTAAATAACGGAGTTGAGATACCAATGATCGGATTGGGTACATATAAAATTGGGCGTACCGATGAGGAAGTATATAATGCAGTAAGAAATGCCCTGGAGATTGGCTATCGTCATATAGATACTGCAACTCTTTATATGAACGAAAAGCCTGTTGGTAAAGCCATACGCGAAAGTGAAATTCCTCGCGAGGAGATATTTGTTACCACAAAACTGTGGGGTAGCGATATTTTAAATAATCAAATTCAGGAGGCTTTTGAAGGAAGTTTGCAAAACTTGGGACTCGATTATGTAGACCTCTATTTAGTTCACTGGCCCGTTAGAGGTATGGTGAGTTCTGCATGGAAAGAGATGGAGAATATTTATCAGTCTGGCAAAGTAAGAGCAATTGGACTGAGTAACCATTTAATACACCATATGGAAGAGGTTTTAAAAGTTGCTACAATTACTCCTGTGGTAAATCAGATGGAGTTACATCCATATCTAATACAACATGATGTAGTAGATTACTGTAAAAAACATGACATAATACCCGAAGCATGGAGTCCTCTTGGTAGTAGTAAAGTGCCATTATTAAAAGATGAAGTTTTAACATGGATTGGTGGCAAATATGGAAAATCACCAGCCCAGGTAGTACTTAGATGGAATATTCAAAAAGGTATTGTAGCCATACCAAAGTCGTCAGGTGAAGAGAGACAGTCAGAGAACATCGATATTTTTGATTTTGAGCTCACCCAAGATGAAATGGAGCAAATTGATGCTCTCGATAAAAACCATCGTACAGGAGCTCACCCCGATAATATAGAATTTTAATTGAAGATTATGCTAGTTTTCTTATGAGCTTGACTAAGTATCTTCCGAATTTGTAGGTGCCAAATTATAACAAAGTCCCTACCAAGTCCTGATTCTCCTCGAAATTTTCGAGGAGAATCAGGACTTGGTGCGGGTAGAGTACTTCGTAAATCCGAAGTTTGTAAAATTAAACGACTAAGTTCTTAAACGCATATGTTAATAAATTCCACGTTCATTTAATGCCTTCTGATATGCTCTTGCGTTTCTTGCATGCTCAGCATGTGTAACAGCAAAATTATGTCTACCCGAAAGATCATCCTTAGCACACATAAAAATATAGTTGTGTTGTGCGGGAGATAGAGTGGCGTTTATTGCAGAAGTTGATGGTATACGTATTGGTCCTGGTGGGAGTCCGTCTATTTTATATGTATTATAAGGCGACTCCACTTCTAGGTGTTTAAAAAGTATTCTTCTTAGTGTGGCATCACCAACAGCAAACTTTACAGTAGGATCTGCCTCAAGGCGCATACCTCTGTTGAGCCTATTTATGTATAGACCTGCTACAATTGGATATTCATCGGCATAAGTTGCTTCCTCTTCAACGATAGAGGCAAGAGTTGTAACCTCTAATGGTGTCAGACCAAGTTTTTCTGCTTTTGCCCTACGCTCGGTGTTCCAGAATGAATCATACTCCCTCTTCATTCTTTCAATCAGACTTTCAACGTTTGTGTCCCAATAAACTTCATAAGTGTTTGGAATAAACATAGATCCAAATGTTTGCTCGTTAAATCCATATTTTGCGGCTACTGATGTGTCATTCAATACATCTAGTATTGAAATACTATCAGCCATCAACTGCGAAGAAAGCCTCCCCGCAAGATTCTCCATTGTTCTGATATTATTAAAGGTTAGATTAATCGGCACTTGGCTCCCCGAGCGTAATGCACGAATAAGATCTGGCATAGTCATACCATCTTCAATAGCATACCTCCCGGTTTTTACCATATTTGGGTAGTTCATCCTATCTGCTAATAACCTAAAAACATCTTCATTAGGCAGTTCTACTTTCTCCTTCAGCTGATCAACTACCGTTTCATAGTCCCTTTCCTCGTCAATATATATATATACTTCTTCTGTAAGGTCAATAGGTTTAAATACCAAACTGTATAAAAAAGCTGCTATAGCAACCATCAACAGTAGAGTGATGGATGCTATCCAAATAAATATTCTTTTTCTATTTCTCTTTTTTAATTGTTCCATTAGCTCATTTTTAAAAGCCTTATAATTGCTAACGCACAAAAATAGCATATTCGCATTTAAAAAACTGTTTTTCTTTGAAAAGTTGAAAACAATCTTGTATATTTGCATCCGATTTCAGCAAAATTACCAAAAGGAAGTGTGGGTGAGTGGCTGAAACCACCAGTTTGCTAAACTGACGTACGGGTAACTGTACCGGGGGTTCGAATCCCCCCGCTTCCGCGGAAATACAAAGCCAAAAGGCGATAAAGATAAGGCAAAGCCTACAAGTTCAAAGACTTGTAGGCTTTTTTTGATTCGTCCAGCATGCTGTTTAACTTGGTGGTGAAAGGCCACAAATAGGAGTTTATTGATTTATAGCAAATCAAGTGGACTTTTTATTTTCGACTTAGCAACATCTGTTATGTGAGTATATATTTCAGTTGTCTTGATAGAACTATGCCCCAGTAATTGCTGGATGTACCTAATATCCGTTCCATTTTCGAGAAGGTGGGTGGCAAAGCTGTGCCGTAAGATATGGGGAGTTACCGTTTTTTGGATACTCGCTTTTGTTGCGGCTGCTTTCACAACAGTTTGTACGCTTTTTTCAGAATACATGCCCCCGCTCTGTCCTTCAAAAAGGTAAACCTTAGGGTTATATGCCTTGAAATAGTTTCTCAAATCTCCCAGTAACACTGGAGAAAGCATTACCGCACGATCTTTATTTCCCTTTGATTTCCGGATATGTACCAGCATTAGCTCCGAGTCTATATCCGATATTTTTAAATGCAACAATTCGCTTAAGCGTAATCCACCCCCGTATAATAATTTTATGATACACACGTGTTTCAGGTTAGTTACCGATGCCAGCATTCTCTTTACTTCCGTAACGGTTACATATTTTGGTAGCCTATGTTCTTTTCGTGAAGGATACAGGTGTCTTACTTGTAAATTTCGATTAAGCACCAACTGGTAAAATTTGTCGATAGAGGCCACAATCAAACGCTGATATGAACTACTGATATTGTGTTTTTCAATTTTCCATAAAACATATTTTTCAATTTCATCTTCGCTTAATTGACCAGGATTATCGAATCTTTTTAAAGCGACTTTCAGGAAGCTCCTCACAGCACTAGTGTAATTCTTGATGGAATTAGGGCTATACCTTTGTAGTTTCAACTTCTGTTCGAAACTTGCAATTAGATCGTCGATTTTCATGTTTTACAGATTTTAATAATACTGCAAAGATATCAAAACATTCGTAAATGCAAAAAATAAATTGATGTTTAAATGCTTGATAATGTTGGTTTAT
>Ga0209075_1000283_pt1 | contig 48374 bp, 45 predicted proteins | sample Stecom2011_FD_187523 | JGI IMG/M metagenome (GOLD analysis project Ga0209075, IMG submission 187523) | Agricultural soil microbial communities from Utah to study Nitrogen management - Steer compost 2011 (SPAdes) (version 2) | ecosystem: Environmental > Terrestrial > Soil > Agricultural land...
GAACTACTCAGGGAGCTTGTGTCGCTAAAAGCTTACTCAGGTCAGGAGGAGTTACGCACTGATTTTCTTACAGATTATTTCAAACAGAAAGGTATCACCGGTGAAAGAATAGGAAATAACCTTATATTCCGTCAGCCTGATCATGATGCAAGTAAACCAACATTAATGCTAAACTCGCATCTGGACACAGTTCTGCCCGCTTCCGGTTATAGTATCGATCCATTTAACCCAGGAAAATCAGACACTCATGTTTATGGTCTTGGCAGCAATGATGCAGGTGCCAGTGTAGTTTCTATGATACACACCTTCCTGCATTTTTATAATAATCCTTTGCCAATAAATTTGATGCTGGTTCTCTCAACAGAAGAGGAGAATTCGGGTCCCAACGGTATGCGCCTTTTATGGGAAAAGCTGAGACCTTATGTGGATATGGCTATAATTGGAGAACCAACGGGAATGAGGGGTGCTATTGCTGAGCGCGGTTTGCTGGTTATAGATGGTATGGCAAAAGGTATAAGCGGTCATGCCGCTCGTAACGAAGGTGTAAACGCACTCTATATTGCACTGGAAGATATTAACACATTGAGGTCTGTTAGGTTCGACAGAATTTCACCAACTATGGGAGAGGTGAAATTAACTGTCACTCAAATAATGGCAGGCACCCAGCATAATGTGGTACCTGACCATTGCAGCTTTGTTGTGGATATACGTCCAACAGAGCAATACAGCAACAGTGAAATTATGGAAATTCTTCAGCCCTTGGTTAAAAGTGAGCTAAAGGCTCGTAATCTGACCAACAGAAGTTCCGCTACTCCGGAAAATCATTGGTTGATGAAGTGCACCGCACAGTTGGGTATCGAGACATACACCTCTCCAACTACATCTGACTGGATGAGGATAACCTGCCCTGCAATAAAAATGGGGCCGGGCGAATCATCTCGCTCTCACCAGGCGGATGAGTATGTACTTATCAGTGAAATTGAACAGGGTATTAAGGGTTATATCAGTTTTGTTTCGCAACTTACTGAGATTATTGATTGATAATCGTTTTATAAACGATTTATTTCGTAAAACATACAATAATAAAGATAGATGGCAAAAATATGGGATAAAGGCTTTGATGCCAACAAACTGGTGGAGGAGTTCACTGTAGGGAATGACCGGAAACTGGACCTGCGACTGGCTAAGCATGATATAATCGGATCAATGGCACATATCAAAATGCTGGTTAAGATTGGTCTTCTCGATGAAGATGAGGAAAAAACACTTCAGGATGAGCTTCAAAACATTTTAGCAGAGGTAGAAAAAGGTAACTTTAGACTCGATGATGATGTAGAAGATATCCACTCTCAGATTGAAGCTATGCTTACAGAGCGTTTGGGAGAGATTGGCAAAAAGATCCATTCAGGTAGATCCCGCAATGATCAGGTACTTGTTGATATAAAACTTTATCTGAAAGAGGAGATAAAACAGATCAAAGATGAGGTACTGCAGCTATTTAATCTATTACAGTCACTAAGCGAACAGCATAAAGACAGCTTACTTCCGGGATATACACATGCACAAATTGCTATGCCATCCTCATTTGGGTTATGGTTTGGTGCTTATGCAGAATCACTGGTTGATGATATGCACTCATTAGCTGCAGCATGGAGAGTGGCTGATCAGAACCCACTTGGTTCTGCAGCAGGTTACGGCAGCTCTTTCCCTCTTGACAGAGAGATGACTACCAAAGAACTTGGTTTTGGTACGATGAGCTACAACGTAATTGCAGCACAAATGGGCAGAGGAAAAACAGAACGTGTACTGGCTCAGGGAATGGCAAATATAGCTTCAACACTAAACAAACTGGCTGCAGATAACTGTATGTATCTGTCTGGTAACTACGGATTCATCTCTTATCCTAAAGAGCTCACTACCGGATCAAGCATTATGCCACACAAAAAAAATCCTGATGTATGGGAGCTGATAAGAGCTTATAGCAACCGATTACAAAGCCTCCCAAATGAGATAACGATGATGACAACAAATATGACTCATGGATATCATCGTGATTATCAACTGTTAAAAGAGGTGCTGTTTCCTGCAATTGAAACTCTCCACTCGATCTTAGGAATGTCTCACTTTATGCTTCAGCACATAAGCGTAAATAATGATATACTTTCAGATCCAAAATACAACTACCTTTTTACAGTGGAAGAGGTAAACAATCTTGTCCTACAGGGAATACCTTTTCGTGAAGCATATCAGATAGTTGGCAAGAAAGTTCAGGAAGGTACTTTTACAGCAGAGAAAAAGGTTAACCATACTCATGAGGGTAGTATAGGTAATCTATGTACACCTGAGATCAGACAAAAAATGAGTCTGGCTTCAGAAGTAATTAAGTAAAAGCTGGTACATTTTTCTTATTTTGGACTTACCTTGCTCTTATATCGCTCTTATAAAGCTCAGTTGCAAAAGAGAAAGGTAAGGCTAATTTAGGTATAATAAAACGGTGATTTAAGACTGAAATGCTTATGATCACCGTTTCTTTTGTTCATGAAGATTTGATTTTACCTGATTTGATTTTAGTGACTGTGGCCACCTCCACCTAATAATATGTCATGTACAGCCTCAATACTATGGGTGTAGTCTACATATGCTGCAACATATTCACGCCCCTCCTCTACTGAATTGTCTTTCACTTTGAATAAAGCCTCTGTCTTGTCGAATTTCTCCTGTAGTACTCCATTTATATGGTTGTTAAGTGCTTTAAGCAAGCTTTCAAAATCGCCCGTTTCAAGAGCTTTATCACTCATCATTGTGATTGGTGCGACCGATCCTGCAGGTTTTAAGCCTGTAAAACTTGCTCCTTCCATTTCGCGATGCAGACGTACAAATGTTTCGAAGAAGTGCTTTTTCACAATTTCATATATCTCCTTATCACCATTTCTCAGGCTGTATGTTTTGTGAAACAGAGGTACAACCTCAGCCTCCATATCAGCATCGATCCACTTTAGGATCAGATCAACATTGTTGGTTTCCAGAGCTTTTGCTGCATCTTTAAGTGCAGGTCCGTCAAATGAGTCACAATGGGCTGAAGCTGTTTGTGTACTTATTATTGTAAATAATGCGAAAAGAGATAGTGTGAGTATCTGCTTTGTCCAATTCATTTTAAATGAGAAATTACCTGTTTTCATAATTCTGTTTTTTAAAGAGTTGCTATGCTTAAATGTTTTTACTAATTTCGTTTTATTCATGTTAAGTTCGATATTGGAAACTTTTTCTAGAAGCTTCTGTTTTATTTGTCGCCAAAACCGAAATTATTTTTTTACTTTCTTATTATGTATTGCAAAGATATGCTCTGTAATACCCGATAATTGTCACCAGGGCGACACTCCTGAGTTCTTAACATTATTTAGCAACAAGGTAAGAAAAATCATCTTTACATTCTTACTATCAACATATTCAAAAAGATAATGGAAAATCAAAAAGGGCTTTCACACGATCATTTAGCACGCCTGCTTAGGGAGCATAATATCATTAAGGGTGAATTTGCAGGTCATTCTCATCAACATGATGAGCATAAACAGGACCATTCGGGACAATCTTTAACTTACTGTCCGTTATTCAGGAATATGAGTCAGACTGAACATGACCGTTTTCTCGATAGAAATGTAAAGGAGGTGCTGACGTTTAAAAAAGGGGAGACTATTGTTATGCAGGGTGATCCGATTAGTTCTGTTATGCTTCTTGTAATGGGAAGCGTGAGAACGGAGATGATTACCATGGAGGGAAATATTCTGGATATAGATATAATGGAGGCTGTTATACCTTTGGCCCCCTCTTTTATATATGGTGAGAGAAATATTTATCCATTCGATGTGATTGCAGTGGAGCCATGCATTTTTCTGAAGATTTCGAAAGAGGCATGGCTTGAAGAGATGTCAAACAATAAACAGATGCTTACCAATTTTCTTACAATGAATGCAGATTTAACTCTCTATCTTACAAGTAAACTGCAGATGATTTCACTGAAGAGTCTGAGGAAGAAACTGGCAACATTCTTTCTGGAAAAGACCACTGCTGAGTCCGGTACATTTACACTTAAACGGTCCCGCACTCAACTTGCAGAGTTTTTTGGTGTGCAGAGGCAGTCACTTGCCCGCTCTCTGAAAGAAATGGAGGATGATGGAATAATCAAGCTTGATGGTCGTAAAGTGACAATTATTGACAGGAACAAGCTGATAAGAGAGTGATGCTTTCCTTTTACATTGAGATTTACTATTTATTTAGCTCATTTTTTTGTACTTTTGCGGTTTATACTTTATAATTAATTATATAGTATCCTGATTATCTTGATTGAAAAACCAAAACAAATATAAAATAATGAACTTACTCGAAAGTATTATAGAGAGAGCTAAAGCTGATAAACAGCGAATAGTATTGCCGGAGGGGACAGAAGAAAGAACTCTTCGTGCTGCTGATTTAATATTGTCAAACGGCATTGCAGACATCATACTGCTTGGTGATGAACAATCAATCAAGGAATCAGCAAAAAAAATGGGATTGAATAATATCGATAAAGCAACGATAGTAAATCCAAAAGAACACACAAAGAAAAAAGAATATACAGATCTTCTTGTTGAGATAAGAAAGAATAAAGGGATGACTTTTGAAAAAGCATCGTCCCTTGTGGAAGATCCTCTATACCTGGCATGCCTGATGATTAAAAATGGTGATGCAGATGGGGAGATAGCAGGCGCTCAGAATACCACTGGTGATGTGTTGCGGCCGGCACTACAGATTATAAAAACTTTACCGGGTGTGAAGGTTGTATCTGGTGCTTTCATAATGTTTACACAGACACCTCAATATGGAGAGAACGGTATTTTGTTGTTCGCTGATTGTGCCGTGATGCCAAACCCGAATGCAGAGGAGCTTGCATCAATTGCTGTTTCATCGGCTAAAACCATGCAGAGCCTTGTTAATGTAGAGCCTAGAATAGCAATGCTTAGTTTCTCTACTAAAGGAAGTGCTGATCATGAGATGGTGGACAAGGTGAGAGAGGCAACAGACCTGGCTAAAAAGATGGATAGCAACCTGCTTATAGATGGTGAGTTGCAGGCAGATGCAGCATTGGTGCCATCAGTTGGTTCAAGCAAAGCTCCGGGCAGCCTTATAGCAGGGAAAGCTAATGTATTAGTTTTCCCCTCACTAGAATCGGGAAATATAGGTTATAAGCTGGTTCAGAGACTTGGCAATGCACAGGCAGTTGGTCCTGTATTGCAGGGTATGGCTGCACCGGTAAACGACTTATCAAGAGGTTGCTCTGTCGAAGATATTTATAACATGGTAGCAATTACAGCAAACCAGGCAATCGGACTAAAAAAGAATTAAATAAAAACAAATAGATAAATAGCCACATTCTTATGAGTGAAATGATTATAGAACCAATTGAGAAGTATGGACTTACCATAACATCTGATAGTAAGAAAAAGCCATTGTTCTCAAGAATTGGAGTTGTAGGTGCCGGTAAAGAGGGAAGAAATATTATCAATATGACTGCAACAGCAGGAATGGAGGTAGTATTTCTTGAAGAATCTCAGGAGAGGATTGATGTTGTGATTAAGGAGATTGAGAAGGTAATGGATCACAAGATCAAGAACTGGGGTCTTACTCAGGCAGAAAAAAGAATCATTATGAACCGCATTACTCCTACTCTGCAATATGAGGATTTTGCCGGTTGCGATATGGTAATTGAATGTACAAGATTTACTGAAGGTGGGCGTAGAAGTACTCCTTTGAGAAAAAGCATATTTAAAAGACTGGAAGAGATCCTGGATACAGATGCTATAATTGCCACAAACGGATCAGTAGTGATTATCAGTGAACTTGCTTCGGAACTGGTTCACAAGGATAGATGTGTGAGTCTTTATTTCCCGGTTGCTCATCCTGATGCACGTATACTTGAGATTGTGAGCGGTATGTATACTTCAGAGGAGGTTTACAGCAAAATGGAGGTTTTTGCTAAGCTGATTAACTATAAGCCGCATCGTATAAACGAGAGCAACGGAAACGTGAGTATGCGTATAATGGTTAACATGCTGAATGAGGCCTGTCAGATTCTACTGGAGAGAGTTTGCTCACTGGAAGATATTGAGGAGACTTATACGATAATATATGGTCAGCGCTACGGTGTATTCAGAATGGCTGATATAATAGGGATAGAACGACTTGTTACTCTTATGGAAGCGATGTTCAACGAATTTGGTGAGAAACACTATAAGCCCAATCCGATTTTATGGAAACTGTACAGATCCAACCAATTGGGTATACGTACCGGTAAGGGATTTTATATCTACGATGAAAATGGGAACCCTGTTTCGGTAAACAAGGCGGTGATAAACTAACTGAATTCAGAAAAAAAGAGAAAGGTTAAAAGAAAAACAAAGACTAAAATGAAGATATTGGTTTTAAATTGCGGCAGTTCTTCCATAAAGTATAAACTTTTCGAAATGGAGAGTAAGGAAGTGATAGCTCAGGGCGGTATAGAAAAGATTGGTATGAAAGGTTCTTTCCTGAAGCTGACACTGCCTGATGGACAAAAAGTTATGCTCGAAGGAGAAATTCTTGAACATCGTGCAGGAATAGAATATATTCTGGGAGTACTGTTAAGTGAGAAATATGGCTGCATAAAAACAATCGATGAGATTAAAGCTGTGGGTCACAGAGTGGTCCATGGAGGTGAACGCTTCAACTCAAGTGTACTTATTACAGATGAGGTTATTGATATGCTCAATGAGTGTATTGAGCTTGCACCTCTGCACAATCCACCTAATCTTAAAGGTATATATGCCATTCAGGAGCTTCTGCCGGGCACACCACAGGTGGGTGTTTTTGACACTGCTTTTCATCAAACTATGCCTGTCTATGCATATATGTATGGTTTACCCTATTCTCTTTATGAAAAATATGGAATCAGGCGTTATGGATTTCATGGTACTAGTCACCGCTATGTTTCCCGTCGCGCATGTGAGTTCTTAGGTGTACCGTATGAGGATCAAAGAATAATAACTGCTCATATAGGTAATGGTGGTTCTGTTACAGCAATCAAGAATGGTAAATCAATTGATACCAGTATGGGAATGACTCCTGTGGAAGGCCTGATCATGGGTACTCGCTCCGGTGATATTGACCCGGGCGTTATCTCTTACATTATGGAAAAAGAGAATATGGGAACTAAAGGGATATCAACCCTTTTAAATAAGTTTTCCGGTATGCTGGGTATCTCAGGTGTATCATCTGATATGAGAGAGATAGAAGAGGCAATTGAAGGTGGTAACAAAAGAGCTATAATGGCTTTAAAAACCTACTGCTACAGGATTAAGAAATATGTTGGTTCTTATGCAGCAGCCCTTGGTGGTGTTGATATTCTTGTATTTACAGGTGGAGTTGGAGAAAACCAGGCAAGTGCACGTAAGGCTGTTTGTGAGAACATGGAATATATGGGAATCGAACTAGATGAAGAGTTAAATGATTCGGTTAGAGCTAAAGAAGTAGTTATAAGTAAACCCACTTCAAAGGTGAAAGTATTGATAATTCCAACTGACGAGGAACTTACCATTGCAAAGGATACTGTTGAGATTTTGAATCAGGTTAATTAGTTTATCGATTAACTGGTTTTGTAAAAAAATGGTATGCTTCAGACAAGTAAGTTAATACTATTATAATCCTTGGGAGTAACTAATATTTTCACCCCTCTTACAGCAATTCCCGCTTGTGAGGATACTCCTGAAGCTGAAATAGTTTTAATTATAAATGAGTAATCAGAACCTCTTTGATAGAAGTATGTTATGATTTTAAACAATCCGGAAGAACTTATGCCTGGCATTTGATGCCAGGCTGTTTCTTCTTCATCTGTTGGGTTGTAATATGCTAATAAAATACTGTTGTCGATAGTCTCCTTGGATATATCAGGCATAACCAACTCCTGAATTCCAACTAAAATCATTTCACCATAATTAAAAACAAGGGCTCCATCTTCAGACAGGCTAACGGTTGATCTAATCTTTTCAGGGTTCTTTGATAAAGCATCTTCTTTATTTAGATTGTTATCCTTCAGGAAATCTTTAATTTCATCCAGGTCTATATCTTGAGGCTGACCTATCACTTCACCGGGACCTAAAGGTCCTTCCTCATCTTCACAACTAGTTATTGCCAAAAAAGCACATGAAATTACTATAAAGCTGAATAATTTTGACACTTTCATACCTGTAATTTTTAAAATGTTGATGTTAATATGTGACGATCAAATGTAATATTTACAGAAAAAAAGTGTTAGGATTTTTACAGCCAGTTTTTGTAATTCTAACGCATTAACAATTAAAATATTTGTCTTTTTATTGCAAATGAAACGCTATAATATTATATGTGTGATTGTTAGGTGTGCAAATAAGTTTTCACTAACTGTGAAGGCGACGATATTGTGAGGGGGAAACTTTGGTTATTTTTTTGAATGTGCGGGAAAAATAGGCTATATCATAATATCCACACTCTTCTGCAATAGATCCTATGGGCATATCTCCATTTTCTAACATCTTTTTTGCGTACTCGATACGTAATCTGCTTATAAAATTTGATGGAGAGTAACCTGCAATTGCAGTCAATTTCCTGTTTAGCTGAGAAGTGCTGAATCTCTAATATCCTTGCATAGGGATAATCCATCTTTATTAGGCATAACTATATCAGAGATAATTATATCAGGTATCATGTTATGGGCTACATCCAATCCTTTGACACCATCTTCCTCTACAACCACCTCATATCGGTTTTCCAGCATCGATCTTAGATAAAGTACAACATCTCTGTTATCTTCAATCAATAGTATTTTTGTATTAGAGTTATCCTCAGATATTTCCTTAGGCATTATTATATGCTGAAGTGCTTTTTTGAACAGGTCAGGACTATCTGTGTTGCTTTTATCGACAACAGTTATCTTTTCTGGCTCGCTATTCTGAATAGGTATAGTGACTTTGAATACTGATCCGGCATTCACCTCACTTTCAACTTCTATGTTCCCTTTCATGGCTTCAACTAACTGCTTAGTGTAGCTTAAACCTATACCAGTGCCATTATTTGAATCTGATTTTGATACTTGATAAAATAGGTCAAATAGTTTTTTTTGATGTTCTTTGGATATCCCAATTCCCTGATCAGCTACTTCTAAAATAAACTGCTCTTTGTCTAATTTAACTGAAACCCTTATGATACTATTCGAGGGACTGAATTTAATAGCATTTGACAATAGGTTCTGAAGTATATTCTGGAAATATTCAGGGACAAAATTCATGGTTATTTCTGGCTGATTACTCGTGAAGGTTATTGACTGTTCTTTTTTCTTTGCATATATACTGATTGAATCGATAACCATCTCAAGATATGGTATTATATTTCCTTTCTCCCATCGAATCAAGTCCTTACTTGCATTTATTTTGGACATATTCAATAATTGATTTACCAGCTTAAGCATTTGCTGCCCTTGCCGTTCAATTGCATCCATAAATGATTTAGACTCCTTTGAGCTTAGGCTATCCGCTGTTTTCAACTCACTGTTCAACCCGAGAATTACAGTTATAGGAGTACGAAACTCATGAGTAATATTCCTGAAAAAAACTGATCGTTTATCAATCAGATCACTCAACTTTCTATTGTCTTTAATAATCTTCAAAAAAGCAAAAAAGAAAAACAATAATAGAAACAGGAGCAGGACCACTATGATTACAGAAGCATATAGCAGAGATTTTCTAATTATAATTTCATCTCCCCCCATTTATTTATAAAAAAAAGATTTTCTTTTTTTACAACCAAGTCTAATTATTCTGTCTCATATAACGTAAATTTACATATAATGTTTATTTAAGTCTCAAAAGTAATATTATGTAAGATATTTATTGATTTATATTTTATATTATAACATCTGGTAGCCAGGAGCGTATTTTAATAATTAACAATAAAAAAACCCCGGTATATTAATATATACCGAGGTTCTTAAGTTTCTATAAAGGTTCTATTATTCAGCTACCACTTCAAATGGAACTTCTACTGATACCTCTTTATGTAATTTAACTACAGCTGTGTAGTTACCTACTTCTTTTACCTGATCTTTAATCTGGATAAGTTTGCGATCAACTTCGAAACCTTTTTCTTGTAATGCATCAGCAATCTGGATATTTGTTACAGAACCAAAGATTGTACCAGTTGAGCTGGTTTTGGCTCCAATTGTTAGTGTAACACCCTCCATTTTGTCTGCTACAGCCTGAGCATCAGCTTTAATCTGAGCAAGCTTGTGTGCACGTTGTTTCTGGTTTTCAGCTAAAACTTTCTTAGCAGATTCGTTCGCGATAATTGCCTTACCCTGAGGAATGAGATAATTGCGGGCATAACCCTTTTTCACATTCACTATATCATCCTTGTATCCAAGGTTAAGTATATCTTCTTTTAATATTACTTCCATTTCTATTTCCTCCTTTATTTCATTAAATCGGTTACATATGGAAGTAGAGCAATATGACGAGCTCTCTTCACTGCTTGAGCCACACGACGCTGGAATTTCAAAGATGTTCCTGTGATTCTTCTTGGTAAAATTTTACCCTGTTCATTCAGGAATTTCTTTAGAAACTCAGGATCCTTATAATCGATATATTTTATTCCGTTCTTTTTGAAACGGCAATATTTCTTTTTCTTTACATCCACCGAAAGTGGTGTTAAATATCTTATTTCCGATTGTTTAGCCATCTCTTAATCCTCCATTTCGTTAATGGTTAATTCAGGCTGCTCTGACTCAGAAACCTGAACATTATCTTTCCTTTTTTTGCTTTCTGCTGAAGAAGGGTCAGCCTCCTTTTTCTTTCCGCCTTTATTGTTTCTTCTTTTGAGTGCATACTCATAAGCGAACTTATCTTGTTTCACAGTAAGGAAACGGATTACGCGCTCATCACGACGGAAATTGATTTCCAGTTTTTCGATCACTGAAGGGTCAGCTTTGAATTCAAGAAAAGTGTAAAATCCGGTTGTTTTCTTGTCGATATTGTAGGCAAGTTTGCGCAGGCCCCAATCTTCTTCATTCACAATCTCGGCTCCTTGCTCTGTAAGGAGGTTCTTGAATTTTTCAACCGTCTCCTTCATCTGAACATCAGATAAAACGGGAGTTAAAATGAAAACGGTTTCGTAATTATTCATACTTAATTAACTATTAATGTTTTAAATAAAATTTCTCGGTTTTTCGAGGTGCAAAGATACAATAAAATATCTTATCCACAAATCTATAATTATGAAAAGCTTATGTAGTTTATGATGATTTTTCTTAAAAAAAAGCGCGATCAACTTTTTCCTGTTAAATTTGTTCTTTCAATATATCCAAGATGTATTTAAATGATGAAAAAGAAAACCAACCAGGCACTTGTTATTTTTGGTGCTTCGGGCGATTTGACATATCGCAAGCTTATTCCTGCAGTGTTTGATCTATATATGAATGATTCACTGCCCGAAGGTTATGCCGTATTGGGAGTGAGCCGCACTCCGTTTACGAATGATAAGTTCCGTAAGAAAATGAAGGAAGGTATCCGACAGTTTGCCCGTTATAAAGATACTACTAATGAAAAACTTGATGGATTTCTTTCAAAACTATTCTATCTGAGTATTGATACTGATAAAGGAGAAGAGTATGGCCGGGTAAAGGAAAAGCTTGACAAACTGAATAAAAAATTTAATCTGGGACAAAACTATATATTTTATCTCTCTACACCACCAGCTCTATACAGTACTATACCGAAATATCTGTATGGACATGGACTTACTATACAGCAAAAAGGGTTCCGCAGGCTAATCATTGAGAAACCGTTCGGACACGATCTGAAGTCGGCTGTTGAATTAAACAACCAATTACTGGAATTCTTTGACGAGGATCAGATTTACAGGATTGATCATTATCTTGGTAAAGAGACAGTTCAAAATCTAATGGTCACAAGATTTGCCAATGGAATATATGAACCACTCTGGAACAGGAACTTTATTAAACATGTAGAGATAACAGCAGCAGAAAGTCTTGGCGTTGAAGGCAGAGGAGGATATTATGATGGTGCCGGCGCATTACGTGATATGATACAGAATCATCTCCTTCAGGTTCTTTCACTGATTGCAATGGAACCTCCGGCAAAAATAACTGCTGAGGATATCAGATATGAGAAGATGAAAGTATTTCGATCACTTCGACCATTCAGCAAGAGCGACCTGAAAAAAAACGTTATTCGCGGGCAATATACAGAAGCAACAGTAAGAGGTAAACATTACAAGAGTTACAGAGATGAGCTGAATGTTGATCCGCAGTCAAGAACAGAAACTTATGCTGCCATGAAGATCTTTATTGACAACTGGCGCTGGGAGGGTGTTCCATTCTATATTCGCAGTGGAAAAAGATTACCGACAAACGTATCAGAAGTAGTTATTCATTTCAGGCCCTCACCTCAAAAACTTTTTAAGTTGGAAGATGAGTCCACACACTCAGATAATCAGCTGATTCTAAGAATTCAGCCGGACGAAGGGATATTGCTTAAAACAGGAATGAAAGTGCCTGGCAATGGGTATGAGGTTAAATCTGTAAATATGGATTTTCACTATTCTGAGCTAAATAATCACTATATACCTAGTGCATATGAAAGATTGATACTCGACTGTATGTCTGGTGACAACATGCTCTATATGCAGGGAGAAGCTGTAGAAGAGACTTGGAAATTTGTTCAGCCCATACTCGACTATTGGGAAAATGATGAGGATGCACCTCTTCATGGGTACCCATCTGGTTCGTGGGGACCAGATGTAGCAGATGATCTTATTGAGGGAAAAGAGAGCACATGGCGTTATCCATGCAAGAATCTTGCTGAGGATGGCGTTTATTGTGAATTATAAAATAGGAAGATTACTATATATATTAATAATGGATATACAGATATTTGAATCTTTAAAGGAATTAAACCAGTCTTTTACAGAGTGGCTGCAAGAGATATTAAAAAAGAAAAAGAGTATAACCGTAGCACTTTCGGGAGGATCTACACCAAAGTCGCTATTCAACTACTGGTCTGAATTGCCCGAAGGTGAGATAGAATGGACAAAAATAAAATTCTTTTGGGGTGATGAGCGTTGCGTGCCTCCTTCAGACGATCAAAGCAACTATAAAATGACAAATGATCATCTGTTCAATAAGGTAAACATCCCAAAGGAAAATATCTTCCGTATCAAAGGCGAAAACAGCCCTTCAAGTGAAGCATATGAATATAGCGACCTCTTAAATCAAAATATTAAAGTTGTGGATAATATACCAGTTTTCGATATTATTATTCTTGGTATGGGTGATGATGGTCACACAGCATCCATTTTTCCACATGAGATAGAGCTATGGAACAGCAGCAGGAACTGCGTAGTAGCAACACATCCGGAATCGGGTCAAAAGCGGGTAAGCATTACAGGCAGAGTTATTAATGCAGCTGACAATGTAGCTTTTTTAGTAACCGGTGAAAACAAAGCTGATAAAATCAAGGAGATAATCGAGAATCCTTTAGAATCAGAAAAAAAATATCCGGCTGCATTGGTGCAACCGGAGTCTGGTAATCTAATCTGGTTTATTGATAATAAGGCAGCAGGTAGATTAACTGGCAACAGTTAATCTACACTTAATTTACTTATCTTACAGTTTTAACTCTGTAATCGCAATTAACTCTTCCTTTTTCCAAGTTTGCAAGCTTGCCCTTAATCATCCTTCTTCGAAGCAATGATATCTTATCGGTAAACAGGATACCATCAAGATGATCATACTCGTGCTGAATAACACGTGCCATATAACCACTGTAAACTTCATCGTGAGGCTGCAGATTTTCATCAAGATATTTAATTCTTATCTCATCCTCACGTGGAACCTTTTCATGAATGCCCGGAATACTTAAACATCCCTCTTCAACTATCTCTATATCTCCAGAACGTTCAGTGATATGTGCATTTATGAACACCTTTTTGAAATCATTGAATTCAGGGTGATCATCATCAGCCAAAGGAGATAAATCAACGACAAAGATCCTGTCTTCCAGTCCAATTTGAGGACCTGCAAGTCCCACACCTTCGGCGTTATACATAGTTTCGAACATGTTTTCTATTAGCTCATTCAATTTTGGGTATGTCTCCGGGTCAATATCCTTAGTTATCTTTCTCAGAACAGGATGACCATAAATGTATATTGGTAATATCATAATAATTTTCTTTTACTCTCCATATATCCCTGAAGGATAATGGTAGCACTAATTTCATCTACTAACTCTTTATTTTGACGATCCCTTTTTTTTAATCCCCCCTGAATCATAGCTTGATGAGCAAGTTTAGAAGAAAAACGCTCATCGTAATATTCCACCGGGATGTTGGGATACTGTTTTCTTAAACGGTTTACAAACGGTTCTACCCGTCTCATATTTTCAGATGGCTCATTGTTCATCTGTTTTGGAAGACCCACTACTATACACTCAACCTCCTCTTTTTTCAAATACTCCTCCAGGAATTCAAACAATTTGGAAGTCTCTACAGTAGTCAGTCCATTTGCAATAATCTGAAGAGGATCGCTAACTGCAATACCTGTTCGTTTTTTACCATAATCAATTGATAACAATCTAGCCATAAACAATTAAGGAGTATCGAAAGTTCGCCTCCGCAACTCAAAGTCACGCCCTAAATATTTCTCCCTTACAATAGGATTTGCTGCCAGCTCCTCTGCAGTTCCCTGAAACAGTACTTTACCCTCAAACAAAAGATAAGCCCTGTCAGTAATACTCAATGTTTCATCAACATTATGGTCGGTAATCAGAATACCAATATTTTTATATTTAAGCTGAGCCACTATAGATTGAATATCCTGAACAGCAATCGGGTCGATACCTGCGAAAGGTTCATCCAGCATTATAAATTTAGGATCAATTGCAAGACAACGCGCAATCTCTGCACGTCTGCGTTCCCCACCCGAAAGCCTGTCACCCTGATTCTTACGAACCTTCTCCAGTCCAAACTCAGCAATCAGACTCTCCAGCTTTTCTTCCTTCTCCTTTGCTGATTTATCGGTAAATTCAAGCACCGATTTTATGTTATCCTCAACACTCATTTTCCTGAATATGGAAGCCTCCTGAGCAAGGTACCCTATACCCTTCTGTGCTCGTTTATATACCGGGAATTTCGTAATATTATCCTTTCCAATAAAAATCTCTCCTTCATTGGGAACAATCAATCCCACAGTCATATAGAAAGTAGTGGTTTTGCCTGCACCGTTTGGACCCAGCAGACCAACAATCTCGCCCTGTTTCACATTGATAGAAACATGACTAACAACAGTTCTTTTACCATACTTCTTAACCAGATTCTCTGTGCGCAGCATCAGATGTCCATTCTGTGGCAAATCTTCAGAAATCGTTATGTTATCGAAATCATCTCCCATTAGTAGAAATTTTATGCAAAGATATTAAAAAGTTCGAAGTTACAGGTTAATTACTAATCACTATCTCAGACTTATCCATCTCACCATCTACAGGTGGATTCAATTTAGCAACAGAAACCTCAAGAGATATAATTTCAGGATATTGGTTTGAAATTTTATTGTAAATACGACCAGCAATATGCTCCAGCAGCTTAGATGGTATGCTCATCTCAGCTTTAATCAGATCATAAACATCTGCATAATTTATAGTATCTTCTACATTATCAGACTCATATGCTTTAGTCAGATCTGCCTCAATAAGAACATTCACTTCATAACTTGCTCCTATTATTGTCTCTTGTGATAAAACCCCATGATGAGAGTGGAATTTCATATTAGAGAGTTTTATTTTCGTTTTCATTCTTAAAATATTTAGCACTACGTAAACATTGTGCAATAGTTATACCTCTTTTTTCAGATTCAAATATAAGAACAATTTAGTATATTTGCTGTTTTATGAGTTAAATCAAGACAAAATGAAAACAAACGAAATCCCTGCAAGACTCGAAGCCATGCGTCAGTTCATGACTGAGAAAAATCTGGATGCATTTATCATCCCAAGTACAGACGCTCATCTTAGCGAATATCCTCCAAAATACTGGGAATCCAGAAAATGGATAAGTGGCTTTACCGGGTCAGCCGGAACTGCTGTTGTAACAAAAGAGAAAGCTGGAGTATGGACCGACTCCCGCTATTTCATTCAGGCTGCTGAAGAACTAAAAGATACCGGGTTTGATCTATTTAAAATGGGACAGCCGGAGACACCTGATATGACTGATTGGATCATTGAGCAAGTTGGTAGTGGGGGCACAGTTGGCATTGATGGTTTGGTTTATGCCTCATCTGATGCAAAATCATTAAAATCAAAACTAGACAGCAAAAATATAAATCTGAACACTGAATTTGATCCCTTTTCTGTTATCAGAACTGACAGACCTGAGATACCCCAGAACCATATATTCACGCTGCCAGTTGAAGTAGCGGGCGAGTCTGTTAAGAGTAAAATAGAGCGAATTAATGGTGAACTTAAAAAGCTTGAGGCTGATGGTATTATTATCGTAACGCTTGATGCTGTAGCATGGACCTTCAATATGAGGGGCAATGATGTTGAATACAACCCTGTTGCAGTGGCTTATGCATATGTATCGGAAAACGAAACAGTATTGTTTGTAGATCCGGATAAAATTAGTGAAGAGATTGCTGAAGAATATAAAGAGCAGGGTATTATAATAAGCGACTATAACAATGTATTTGAATATGTAGCTAATCTTCCGGCGGATAGCAAAGTTTGTGTTACAGGCAATAAAATAAACTGGAAGCTGCTTCAGACAATACCTGAATCCTGTAAAATAGTTGATGTCCCCTCTCCTGTTGATCTGATGAAGAGCATAAAGAATGAGACTGAACTTGAAGGTTTCCGTAATGCAATGATAAAGGATGGTGTAGCTCTTGTAAAGTTTTACATGTGGCTGGAGAAGGCTATTCCAACAGGTGAGGTTACTGAGGTAATGATAGAAGAAAAGCTTCTTGAGTACCGCTCTCAGCAAGAGAATTTCGTAGGTGAGAGTTTTGGTACTATTGCAGGCTATGCAGGCAATGGCGCTATTGTTCATTATCATGCCACTCCTGAAAATTGTCTTACTATCAAACCTGAAGGACTGTTGCTTATCGACTCTGGCGGACAGTATAAGGATGGTACCACCGATATTACCCGTACAGTTGCTGCAGGCAAGCTTACCAAGCAGATGAAAGCAGATTATACAAATGTACTGAAAGGTCATATAGCATTGGCAACAGCAATATTTCCCGAGGGAACCAGGGGTTCACAGCTGGATGTACTTGCCCGCAAAGCACTTTGGAATAATTGTCTGACCTACTGGCATGGTACAGGCCATGGTATCGGTCATTTCCTGAATGTACACGAGGGTCCACAGAATATTCGCCTTGAAGAGAATCCTACGCTTCTTAAACCAGGCATGGTTACTTCCAATGAGCCGGGTGTATACCGTGCAAATCAATATGGCATACGTATCGAGAATCTGATAGTAACACAGGAATATAGAAAGACCGAAGAGTTTGGTACTTTCTACAACTTTGAAACTATCACTCTTTGTCCTATTGACACGAGACCGATTTCTAAGAAACTTCTTACAAAGTGCGAGAAAAAATGGCTCAACAAATACCATAAGATGGTTTATAAGAAGCTAAAGAACCACCTGAGTGTAGAAGAAAAAACCTGGTTAAAAAATAAAACCAAACCAATTTAAGTTTAAATAATATTTTGTCAAAAGTCGGGCATCAGTTTAATTTAAACAAACCCGACTTTTTCATTCTTAAAACTATGGCACTTATAAAATCAGTTCGCGGGTTCACACCCAAGATCGGAGAAAACTGTTATCTTGCAGACAATGCAACTATTATAGGAGATGTTGAAATAGGCAGCGATTGCAGCATTTGGTTCAATACTGTACTGAGAGGTGATGTAAATTTAATTCGTATTGGCGATCGTGTAAACGTGCAAGACGGCACAGTAATACACACACTATATCAAAAATCAGTTTCAATTATTGGGGATGATGTCTCTATTGGACACAATGTTGTAATACATGGAGCAGAAGTAAAATCCGGTGCTCTTATTGGTATGGGAGCTATTGTGCTGGATCATGCCGTAATAGGTGAGGGAGCAATTATTGCAGCCGGATCAGTTGTTCTTAGTGGCACACAGGTAGAACCCGGCAGTATATATGCCGGAGTACCTGCAAAATTTGTAAAGAAGGTTGATCCTGAGCAATCCAAAGAGATGAACCAGAAGATAGCGAGTAACTACCTGATGTATTCCGGATGGTTTAAAGATGAGGATTAGGATAAAATCCTAGTCCTTCAGTACACCCGAAATATAGTATTCACCACTACTCAAAGCCGATTCAGAAATTGAGGCATTGTAATTCAGAGGTTTAAGTTCATAATTATGAACTGGCTTATATTTCATTGTCCAAAGGAAAGGGACCCAAATAAGCAGACCACCTATAATAGCTCCTGCATCCACCTCTTCATTTCTTGTGAGGTATGTATACAGTGGCTCGTACCCTTCTTTCTCTATACGCAGTGATGTAGTACTACCAACAATTTTTGTATCAGAGTATGAAAGTGGTGTAACTCCCATATACTCTTCATTCATATAAACTTTAGCCCCACTTGGATTTGATTGAATTAATGTAGTACTAGAGCAGCTTGCAAATAAAACTAAAGCAGCCAATAATACTACAGCTACTTTCATGAAAACAGATTGATTAACCATAATGATTTTATAAAAAGATTGTGCATTACAAAGTTACACTAATTTTGATTATTTCAAATTAACTTAAATAATTTTTTTAAATTAACTTAAAAGTTTCTACAAATGTAACACTCTATCTTTCGTGGGCAACCCCTCTTCTGTTTGCAGTTACCATCTTATATAACTGATCATTAGGGCGAATCTTCTCATTAGTCTTAATTGAGAAATGATCACCTTTAACAGCCTCTTCAACAGAGTTGAAATCAACACGTATATCTTCAGCAGTTATAAAAACTGCTCCTGTTGTTGGTCCTGTAATTAAAAGTTCATCGCCTGGTTTAACCGATTGAGTTTCTACCAGAAACTCTGTAACCCCCAGATTACCAAAATGCTTAACAGCTTTACCAACATACACCTTTCGCTTGGTAGCTCCTGACCCATAGCGGTGTGTCCATTCCCCTAACCTCTGACCCAGATAATAACCATCCCAGAAACCTCGATTGAAAACAGTGGAAAGCTTCTCATTCCACACATCAATCTTATCCTGAGTAAATGTATCACTACAATAAGACTCAATAGCCTCTCTGTAGCAGGTTGTCACGACACGCACATATTCCGGTCCCCTTGCACGCCCTTCAATCTTGAATACCCTCACTCCGGCATCCATCATCTTATTCATGAAATGAATAGTCTTCAGATCCTTAGGTGACATAATATATTCATTATCTATCTCCAGCTCAATATCGCTTGTTTTATCCTTAACAATATAGGATCTGCGGCAGATCTGATTACACTGCCCTCTGTTTGCTGACAGATCTTTCTCATGCAGACTAAGGTAACATTTACCTGATACAGCCATACATAGTGCTCCATGAGCAAACATCTCAATTTGAATCAGATTGCCACCCGGACCTTTTATCTGTTGTTCAACAATATCTTTATGTATTGCCGCTACCTGATCCAGATTTAGTTCACGTGCCAGAACTACCACATCGGCAAATTGAGCATAAAATTTAAGTGATTCTGTATTTGTTATATTAAGTTGTGTCGATAAATGAACTTCAACACCAATAGAGCGAGCGTACATTAGCACAGCTACATCTGCTGCAATTATTGCAGATAAATTGGCCTTCTTTGCAGCATCAACAATCTTGCGCATCAGCTCCATATCATTGTTATAAATGATAGTGTTGACAGTAAGGTAACTTTTTAGATTATTCTCTCTGCAAATCTTAGCTATATTATGTAGGTCATCTATAGTAAAATTGTTTGAAGATTTGGAGCGCATATTCAACCCCTCAATCCCAAAGTATATTGAATCTGCCCCACCCTGTATAGCTGCCATAAGCGACTCATAAGAGCCTGCGGGCGCCATTATCTCGTAATCTTTTCTGGATTTCATTATTTTGCTCTGATTTTAAAGCACAAAAGTACAAAAAAAGAGCCAATATTCATATTACTTACTCCGTCACCCGTTTATTATCGGCTTATATACGATTTAATTAATTATATGCATATAATTAACTGAAAAAATTGAATTAATAAATATAACCTGTTTGATGTAAAAATAAAGGGTGACACATTATAAGTCACCCTTTAACACGAAAAAGTTACAATAGTAAAAATATATAATTAATTTACTGAAACCTTCTTTATAAATGATTCCGCATCTTTAAATGCATCGGTCATCACCTTCTGAGCCACACCTCCTATTTGAGAAGAAAGCATCTCAGCGTTCATTCGTGAAACATAGGTTGAGCCATCTGCTTTTTCGTATACAGAAATTCTGCAGGGAAGCATACTGGAGTACAGACGTAAGCTATTATCAGACAAAAGCCGGTATGCATATCCCGGATTACAAAGCTCTATAACCTTAACAGGAAGAACATCTTTACCATTCTTTTTCATTATTTCCTGTAAATCCAGAATCTGTATTACTCTCCAGCCTCCTTCAGCAATCAGCTCTGAAAGCTTGCTTACAGTTTCATCAAAACCATATTTGCTGCTATTCTCATAAAACATCTGTTCCATAATAATATACTATTAGTTCTTAAGTAAAACCTCTTCAATAGCCTGTTTGAAGGCATCTTTTGGAAGTGCTCCCTGAGCCATTTGAGGCGCCTCACCCATTGGAACAAAAAGCAATGATGGAATACTGCGTATGCCAAATTCAGCTGCAAGCTGCTGTTCAGCCTCAGTATCTACTTTATAGATATAAATCTGACCATCATACTCCTCTGCCAGTTCTTCGAGTATAGGTGCAATCATCTTACATGGACCACACCAGTCGGCATAAAAATCAATAATTGCGGGTTTATCACCCAGATATACCCATTTGTCGGGAGTTTCTTCGAAATTTGCCACTTTCTTTAAAAAGTCAGCTCTTGTTAAATGAATAGTTTTTGCTGTTGTTGTCATATTATTTTCTTTGTTTATACTGTTTGTTTCTGAAATATTTAAATTCTTTTTTTGATTATCATTTTTGCAACCGGCTAGTACTGCAGCTATTGCAATGGTAAAAACAAGAATACCATTTCTATTTATTTTCATATGTCACTATTTTTTTTGTTATTATCTGCATCTTTTCTGCTCTCTATCATTTTATTTTTAGTCTTATCTGCTGAAAACATATCAAACAGCAGGTAACCTACTATAGCCCCATACAATATCATTCTGTAAGGATTTGAGGTTATAGGACAGGTTCCTGTTACACATCCCACATAAAAATAATAGAGATAACCGCCCAGCGCTCCTGTAGCTAACCCTGCAATTTTAAGCCAATGTTTAAAAAAAAAGTCTTTCATTATTAATTATCGTGTTAATAAATTAATTCCGATTTGATTCTCCATGCAGAGAAATATCATTGCTGCCGTCTGAACCATCACAACTCATCATGCATTTCAGCATGTTAGTAACTCTTTTATCCCTGATAGAGTAAAAACTGTTCTTCCCTTCTCTCCTGCAGTTTAAAATACCTTTTGCACGCATATCTGTAAGATGATGTGAAAGCAATGATTGCTCACAGTCCATTTTTTCACGCAACTCACTTACAGACAACTCTTCTGTCTGAGTCAACTGCATTATAACACATAGACGGGTTTCATGTGCCAAAGCTTTGAGAATATAGGCAGCCTCTTCAAATTGTGAGCGATCTATTTTCCTGACAATTTTATTCATTTCAGCAATTTCCATATCTTGTTTTAGTCTTAAATACTTTTTATTAATATATGAACATTTATTCATATGTTTTTGTTCAAAACAATCAATGATTTTTATTATTAAAAAATAAAATGATTAACGGATTTTAATGTAGTAAGTTAGTTTCCCTTCTATCAAGCGGTGTGCAGATCGTCCGAAATAGGCATTCTCGCTTCTGCGACTGGTGAAAATATCACCTAATCCAAAATAGTATCTTCCCTCTAAATCAAAGTTCCCAATACCTGTTTGAATCTCAATACCCATTCCCCCTACTAAACCGTAATCCACCTTTTGCATTTCGCTAAATGGGTTGTATTGATAACCTATAGTACGATCTGGATTTGCCTCTCTGCGAGCATCTATATCATCGCTAAGTGCCTGACTCATTTCATGGTTTTCAGATAAAAGATAGCTAATTTGGGGACCGGCATTTATTATAAAACGTGTTTTGTTACCAAAATAGACATGTGTCATAAATGGAATTTCGATATAATTTAAGGTTCTGTTGTATGAGAAACCCGATTCGGGATCAAACTCCTCCTCCCATCCTCTCTGTGAATAGTTAGCCTCCACAATCAAACCTAAGTTCCTCTGTGAAACATATTTTGCAGCAATACCACCTGAAACTCCAATTTTCAAAGTCTGAGGAACAGAAGGTAAAAAGTCAACCCTTGTAGCAAGTGCACTTGCTCCTGCACCAAAATAAAACTCACCCAGAAAGTTATCTCTTTGAGCAAAAAGATTATCAGAGATAAGTAGTGCTAACGTAAGAAAGATGAATAATATTCGTTTCATCTGCTTTTATCCATTTTTACAATTCTTCCGTTCGTATCATAATTTATAAGATATATACCGGAATTTATGAATCCTCCCCAGTTATTTAATCTTTTAAAGTTAAATGGGAACTGCAAAGTATTAACACGAACGTTATCAACCTGCTGTTCAAAGTTAACACCATATCTATCCAGTGCCGTCAGGAAGAACATCCCTGTATCATATCCCCACATTCCGTAACCGGGATTAGTATCGAGTAAGTTCCTTCCATACCATTTATGAAACCTCTCGGTAAATGCTTTTGTTGCAGGGTTATTATTGTCTACAAAGAAAGGACTGTAAATATATGTTCCAAAATGATGATATTCACGAATTAAATTTGAGTAGGTCTGCCATTCAGGATAGCCAAATAGTCTGAACACATATTCAGAATCAGTTTCCTGAACTTTTTTCAATTCATCGATTACTCTCCTCAAGGTGTTTGAGTCACCGCTGGTAGGAATAATAATATTCTCTTTCGTTTTGCTTAGTAAAGCCAGTATTGAAGTCTCCAGAGTGCTTGTAATACTTATAGTTTCGTACCTAATATTGTTATTTCTCAAATTAATCTGAATCTGAGAAAGCAACTCCATTTTATCATTCTGTCCCCCACTTACGAATATAATATTAGCATTTCTGAAAGTCTCCAGAAACAACTCAGAAGCATTGTCGTTGATTGACTTTTGCAAAGGATTTACCTGAAAAATATTCCCATTGTTTAACACCTCTCCATTACTTTGAGAAAATGGAACAACATATTTTATGTTATTTGCTTTTGAGAAGTCTGAAAGAGTTCTTATCTGTGCATCGCTAACTCCACCTATTATCAGATTCAGTGATTGCATTTCAAGTGTTTGAAGAAGACTTTCAAGTTTTTTTGTATCACTTCCTTTACCAATCTCAAATACATAAAGCTCCAGATCTGTACCTCTGTTTTTCAATTCCTCAACAGCCAAAAGGAAGCCTTCATAATACTCCTGCAGGCGAATGTGGGCACCACCGGCTTCGTCGAGAAACGGCAAAAGAAGACCAACTTTAATGATATCCACTCTTTGAGGACCTTTTCTTTGAACAAGCAGCCTGTTTACTTCGTTTTCCAATCTTTGAGTTGTACCTTCAAGTGAACTCTTTTTAACAGGAATAATCAGCTCCATATTTGTCTTTAGTCCACCAGCCAGCATAGGATTTTTGGCCTCTATTTCTCCAACAGGGACATTATACTGTCGTGAGATACTATAAAGTGTTTCACCTCTGCTTACTTTGTGAATAATATCTGATGTTTGTGCTTCATATGGAATTACCACCTCATATGACTCAAAAAATGGGATACGTATAGTTCTTCCTATTTGGAAAGTCTCCACCGTCAGTCCCGGATTTGCAGTAATCACATCCTCAGGTCTCAATGAGTATGTTCTTGATACAGAGTAGAGTGTCTCTTTTGGTAGAATTGTGTGATAGCGGTAGTTTTCCTCCTTTACTTCACTGATCACCCTTCTTTGAGGGAGTATCAGTACCTGACCTATAGAAATTGACTCTCTTGCATCTGGATTTAGTCGATAAATTTCATCCACTGTAGTATTATACATTTGCGAAATACTGAAAACAGTCTCACCTTTAACAACAGTATGTCTGAAATTTTTATTCTGATCTATCGGTGATGTCTGATCTATGGTTTGAGCTACAGATCCAACAGAATTATTCTTGGAAGTGCTGACCTGAGACTGAAGGTTTCCATTTGTTATTGGTATAAGTAGCTCCTGTCCATTCTGCAAACCCTGGTTTGCATTGGGGTTACTTCTTAATAAATCTGCAACAGTTACGGAAAAGGTGCGGGAAATAGAATACAAACCCTCTCCCGGCTGTACTTTATATTTGTAATATGATTTCCCATCAACGGTTACGGTTTCATACGGCATTCCCTGAGAATTCAGAGACTGTATCCCTAATAAAAACAGAACTACAATTGCCAATAATTTGCTAAACCTAAGAGAATCAATCATTATTTATCTATCTTAATTATAAAACTGTTCTGAAAAAACACTCACAAAAGTACTAATATTATTCAAAAATCAGCTCTAGTCGCTCTGAGTTACAATTGTTTTACAGTAATTAGAGCTATTTTAACACTATTATATTTCTATTTTTCAGTTATATACTTAAAAATATAGGCTGTTGATTAAAATGGCAGCGGCTCATCACTTAGTGCATTGCCGGTTGAATTATTGTATTCTACCGATTCATTAGGCTTGAATGATTTATTCATTTTAGAGGGTAGCTCTACATAATTTCTGCCTACTGCATAATCATCCAGATTCTGGAATCGAGCATACTCACCGTCAAAACGCATATTTGCAATACCGGTGGGACCATTACGATGTTTTGCCACAATTATTTCCGCTATACCAACCAGAGAATTACCCATCTCATCTTCTGTAATACGATAATATTCGGGTCGGTGAATAAAACATACAATATCAGCATCCTGTTCAATCGCTCCCGATTCACGAAGGTCTGAAAGCTGTGGTCGCTTCCCTTCTGTTCCAACCCTTGACTCAACACCACGGTTAAGCTGAGATAGTGCAAGTATAGGAATATTGAGTTCTTTTGCCAATCCTTTAAGTGATCGGGATATCATACTTACCTCCTGTTCACGACTGCCAAAATTCATGCCACTTGCATTCATCAACTGAAGGTAGTCAATAATGATTGCTCTGATTTTATGCTCACGTACAAGACGTCTTGCTTTTGTGCGGAGCTCAAATACTGAAAGACTTGGTGTATCATCAATATAAATAGGAGCATTATAAAGAAGTTTATGGTTTTTATCAAGTCGTTCCCACTCATCATCACTAAGTCTACCGCTTTTAATACTCTCCCCTTTAATCTGACAAACATTTACTATCAACCTGTTAACCAGCTGTACATTTGACATCTCAAGTGAGAATATAGCTATCGGCTGTTGATAATCAAGAGCAATGTTTTTTGCCATAGAAAGCACCAATGCCGTTTTACCCATTGCAGGACGGGCAGCAATAATAACCAAATCTGAATTCTGCCATCCTGATGTAAGCTTGTCCAATTCCTTAAATCCGGTTGGGAGACCACTCATTCCATCCTTGCGATTTGCAGCAATCTGGATATTCTCCATTGCCTCTTTAATAACCGGATTGATCTGTATTACATCTTTTTTTACATTACGCTGTGATATTTCGAACAGTTTACCTTCAGCCTCCTGCATAAGGTCATCCACATCGACAGTCTCATCAAATGCATTTTGTGAAACATCCGATGAGAATGAGATCAGTTCGCGTGCAAGATATTTTTGTGCTATAATTCTTGCATGATACTCGATATGAGCTGCAGAGGCAACTTTCTCTGAAAGCTCTGCTATATAAACAGGTCCGCCAGCAGCCTCAAGTTCACCACGCCGCTTGAGTTCTTCAACCACAGTAAGAACATCAACAGGTTTCTGTTGCATCGACAGGCCTTGAATAGCTCCATAAATTATCTGATGAACAGGATCATAAAAACTTTCAGGCTTGAGTATTTCACCTACTATTGAATAAGAATCCTTTTCAAGCATCAACGCACCTAGTACTGCCTCTTCAAGCTCTCTTGCCTGTGGTGGTAATTTACCAATATCGGGTGCTACTACTGTTTTCTCGATTACTTTAACCGCCGGTTTCCTTTTCTGTTTCTCCATTTATATAGGTTTTTGCTAAAAAATATGTATATTTAGAGGGTGATTTACTTTATTACAAAGATAACAAATATAAAAGCCCAAGATGTTTTCAAAATATATTATTTAATAAAAATGAACGTTTGATTATTTGCACTGTTATAAAATAATAATGAATCTTATCAGATAATTAATGCCATTTAATAAATACTTTACCAAAACAACTAGACACAAACCAAATAATAAAGAGTTTAAAATAATAAAAACCTGAAAATAACACTTCAGAGAGTGAGTATTCTTAAGCATGTTTATTCACTTGATAATCTACTAAATACAGAGTAACCAATCACCACTAAAATTATTTTATATGAATGCAGAAGAGATTAAAAAACAGAAAGACAAAAAAAACCAGATGAAAATGACTACTGTTGCAGGAGCTCCGGTGGGTAATAATCAGGATGCGATGACAGCAGGACCTCGCGGCCCAATGATGCTGCAGGATGTATGGTTTTTAGAGAAACTGGCACATTTTGACAGAGAGGTAATACCTGAAAGAAGAATGCATGCCAAAGGATCAGGTGCATATGGTACATTTACCGTTACACATGATATTACGCAATACACTAAGGCGAAGATATTTTCAGAGATTGGGAAACAGACAGAAATGTTTGTTCGTTTTTCAACAGTAGCCGGAGAAAGAGGTGCAGCAGATGCTGAAAGAGATATCAGAGGGTTTGCAATGAAATTTTACACAGAAGAGGGCAACTGGGATTTAGTTGGTAATAATACACCTGTATTCTTCTTCAGGGATCCTCTTAAGTTCCCTGACCTAAACCACGCTGTTAAAAGAGATCCCTATACAAATCTGAGAAGCCCTAATAACAATTGGGACTTCTGGTCTAGTCTGCCCGAAGCGCTTCATCAGGTTACAATAACAATGAGTGACAGAGGAATACCTCGCAGTTATCGTCACATGCATGGCTTTGGAAGCCACACTTTCAGCTTCATTAATGTTGACAATGTGCGTCACTGGGTTAAATTCCATTTTGTTACACAACAGGGAATAGAGAATCTTACAGATGCAGAAGCAGAAGAGCTTATAGGAAAAGACCGCGAAAGTCATCAACGCGACCTGTTTGAAGCAATTGGTAATGGCAACTTCCCAAAATGGAAAATGTATATTCAGGTTATGACTGAAGATCAGGCTGAGAAAATGCCTTTCAATCCGTTTGATTTGACAAAAGTGTGGTATAAAGGTGATTTCCCTCTTATCCCTGTAGGTGAATTTGAACTTAACCGCAACCCTGACAACTATTTCCAGGATGTTGAACAGGCAGCTTTTAATCCGGCAAATGTTGTTCCCGGAATCGGGTTCTCTCCAGATAAAATGCTTCAGGGAAGACTCTTCTCTTATGGAGATGCTCAAAGATACAGACTTGGTGTAAATCATCATCAGATACCTGTTAATCAGCCTAAAGGTGTGAAAGAGGGATACAACTCATTCCACCGTGACGGACAGATGCGTGTTGATGGGAACCATGGAGCTACATTGCATTATGAACCAAACAGCTACAATGTATGGCGTGAACAACCCGAACATGACGAACCGGTTCAGAAGGTAAATGGAGATATCAAGCGTTGGGATTTCCGTGCTGATGACGACAATTATTATGAACAGCCAGGTAAGTTGTTCCGACTTATGAACCCGGAAGAGCAGCAGAGATTATTTGAAAATACTGCCCGCAATATGGGAGATAGTGATGAAATAATTAAAATACGTCACATTGGCAATTGCTATAAAGCTGATCCTGCTTACGGAAGAGGTGTAGCAGACGCTTTAGGCATCTCATATGAAAAAGCTGGCATAATGTAAATTCAGAGCAATAATTAAATTGCATATAAAAATAAACCGGTCTTGTTTTACAACAGTTAAAAGACCGGTTTTTTGCGTTCAAATTTATGTATCTTTGTCCCTTAAAATTTTAAATAACCACCAAAGTGTTAGCAGATAAAGAAAGAACAGAGATAAAATTACTGATGCAACAGGAGATAATTCCGGCAGTTGGCTGCACTGAACCAATTGCTGTTTCCTTATGCACAGCAAGAGCTACAGAAGTTTTAGGTGAAATACCGGATAAGATTGATGTTCACTTAAGTGCAAACATAATCAAAAACGCTATGGGTGTTGGCATACCTGGTACAGGTATGAATGGGTTGCCTATTGCTATTGCTCTGGGTGCGTTAATTGGTAAATCTGAAAAGGGTTTAGAGCTGCTTGATAATATTTCTCATGAAGATGTGGAACGAGGCAAAAAGTTTATCAATGACAAAATAATCAATATAAATTTAAAGGATAATATCTCTGAGAAGTTATATATTGAGGTTCACTGCATTAACAAAGAAAACAGGTCTGTCGCAACAATAACCGGTAATCACACTTTTTTTTCACACATTGAACTGAATGGAAAAACTCTCTATAAAAACGATACAGACTCAAAAGAGAATCTAAAAAACAGACCTCAGCTAAGTTTTAGGAAAATATACCTCTATGCGACAGAATCTCCAATTGATGAACTGGAGTTTATACTCGATGCTGCAAGAATGAATAAAAGGGCTGCTGAAAGGTCGTATAATGGACAATTTGGCCATAATGTATCTAAGAACATTAAGGGTGAAACAGGACAGAGAATATTTGGGGACAACCTGCATAGCAGGATGGTATCATCTACAGCTGGTGCATGTGATGTAAGGATGGCCGGTGCAATGGTGCCTGTTATGAGTAACAGCGGAAGTGGTAATCAGGGTATAGCTGCGACTTTACCTGTACTAACTTTCGCTGAGAATACCGGTGCTTCTGACGAACAGCTTATAAGAGCACTTATTCTTAGTAATCTCTCTATGATTTATATCAAACAACATATTGGCAGATTATCGGCACTTTGCGGTTGCGTTGTAGCATCAACAGGATCCAGTTGCGGAATCACCTATCTAATGGGTGGAAATTATAATCAGATAACATTTGCAGCAAAAAATATGATAGCAAACATTACAGGAATGATTTGTGATGGAGCTAAACCCAGCTGTGCATTAAAAATAGCCAGTGGAGTATCTACTGCAACACTCTCAGCCCTGATGGCCATTGAGGATGGTGTAGCTTCGCCTCTGGAGGGGATTATTGATCAGGATATTGATCAGACAATAAGAAACCTGGCGCTGATAGGTAACAATGGCATGTCAGAGACTGATAAAGTTGTTCTGGATATTATTATTAATAAATAATTTCTATCAGTTATACTTCCCGATTGTGCACTGCTTTAGCTCAATCCACTTTTTTAATAACTCAAATAAATTTAGGAAATAAACATCTGTTCATTAACTTTGTTAGTCCGAAAAGAATACGATAATAGATAAAAGATGAAAAAAATAGCACGCAGATTATTCAGTATTGGAGTCTTAATTCTCCTTTCTTCTGTTATTTTACACGCACAGAATCCAATATCCTGGGATTTTACTCTTTCAGATGCTGGAAACGGAGAGATTAATATATTAGCAAAAGCTACTGTTGAACAGGGCTGGTATATGTACGACACCAATATACCCGAAGGGGGACCAAATCCAACAATGATTGAGTTTGATGAGATTAAAGGTGCTGTTCCTGTTGGAGAGTTCAAGTCTATTGATAAAAAAGCAAAAGTAAAGTTTGATGAGATTTTCATGATGGAGATCGGATCTTTTACTAACAGCGTTACTTTTGCCCAGAAACTTAAGGTGACAGACAAAAGCTCATTTTCAGTAATTGGAAATGTACGAGCTCAGGCTTGTAACGATCAGACCTGTACACCTCCCCTACCTGTAGATTTCTCATTTACAGGTTCAAATCTTCCTGCCACATTAGTTATAACTGCAACCTCATCAGATGATGTTAGTGGAAACCAAAATGAAGTTGTTACCGGAAATGAAACTGCGGATATTAATGATGCAGGATCAATATCAGGAAATGAATCTGCCAGATCAAATGTAACATTGGAATCTGTCGACAGAGATCTGCTGTGGACCCCTGTAATTGAGGAGTTACAAGAATTAAGCGATGGAGAAGATCTAGCAAATGCATCTTTGATTAGTATTTTCCTAAAAGGTCTTATTTGGGGATTCGCTGCCCTTCTTACTCCATGCGTCTGGCCAATGATACCAATTACAGTAAGCTTTTTCTTGAACAGAAATAAGAAAAGCCGTAGAAAAGCAATTCAGGATGCCAGCATTTATGGACTTTCAATAATAATAATCTACGTAACATTAGGACTTCTAATTACCGCAATATTTGGGGCAAGTGCTTTAAATAACCTGGCTACCAGTCCGATATTCAACTTGATCTTCTTTGCTCTGCTTATCACTTTTGCATTTTCATTCATGGGGGCATTTGAGCTGGTTTTACCTGCATCGTGGACAAACAAGATGGATAGTAAAGTTGACAGCTCAAAGGGATTTCTGAGTCTATTCTTTATGGCATTCACCCTGGCACTGGTATCATTTTCATGTACAGGTCCAATAATAGGATGGTTGCTTGTAGATGCTGCTACTCACGGCAACCTGATGGCACCAACAGTTGGTATGTTTGGATTTGCACTAGCATTATCCATTCCTTTTACACTATTTGCCATATTCCCATCATGGTTGAAAACACTTCCCAAATCAGGAAGTTGGCTCAACACTGTTAAGGTTGTGCTTGGATTCATAGTACTTGCTGTATCACTTAAATTCCTATCGGTGGCCGACCTCTCAAGTGGCTGGGGCTTGCTGGACAGAGATATATTCCTTGCCATATGGATAGTACTATTTGTGGTACTTGGAGTGTACTTGCTAGGAAAAATCAAACTTAAGGGAGATAGCGATATTAATAATGTATCACTTACCAGGTTGATTCTCGCAATGTTATCATTTGCTTTTGCTGTTTATATGGTACCGGGATTATGGGGTGCTCCACTTAAACCGCTTAGTGCAATTGCACCCCCTTTATCAACACTTGATTTTAATCTAACCGGTGAATCAAAAGGGCTGATATTTGATGATTATGAAGCAGGTATGGCATATGCCGCACGTGAAGGGAAGCCTGTACTTCTTGAGTTTGGTGGTCATGGCTGTGTAAACTGCCATAAGATGGACGCAACAGTTCTTGCCGAAGATAGAGTGAAGAACCTTATTGAGGAAGAGTTTGTGTTTATTGTTTTAATGGTAGATGAGAGAACCAGACTACCAGAGGTGATTGAGGTTGATGATGCCGGCAAAAAAACGCGTTTGAGAACGGTCGGCGACAAATGGAGTTACCTTCAACGTTATAAATTTGGTATACAATCACAGCCCTATTATGTGGTGTTGGATCATCAGGGAAAACCGCTTTCTCCTGCACATGCATATGATGAGAGTGTAGATAAATATGTGGAATTTCTTCAAACAGGACTAAGAAACTTTGAAAAGTAGACCATAAAAGATTAGAGTTAAATTCATTAAAACACCCAAGATTAGTACAATACAATAATGAACAGCAGACAAGAGAAGCTTGAAGCTTTCGGGAGACTACTTGATATTATGGACGAACTTCGTGAGAAATGTCCATGGGATAACAAACAGACCAATGAAAGCCTGCGTGCAAATACAATTGAGGAAACCTACGAGCTGGCTGAAGCGATCATCAACAATGACAATGATGAGATAAAAAAGGAACTTGGTGACCTGCTTCTTCATATTGTATTCTACTCTAAAATAGGTGAAGAGAAAAAAGAATTTGACGTAGCTGATGTATGTAATGCTATTTCAGACAAACTTATCTTCAGACACCCTCACGTATTTGGTGATATAAATATAGATTCTGCAAGTAAAGTTGAGCAATCTTGGGAACAGATTAAACTAAAAGAAAAAGGAGGCAATAAGACTGTTCTCGAGGGTGTTCCTTCGGCATTACCTTCACTTGTTAAAGCTTATCGGATACAGGATAAGGCACGCAATTCGGGATTCGACTGGCAACAACGTCAGGATGTATGGGAGAAGGTGAAAGAGGAAATGCTTGAACTAAAAGAAGAGATAGATAGCATGGATGCTGATAAAACCGAATCTGAATTTGGTGATCTCATATTTAGCATCATAAATGCTGCACGACTCTACAAAGTAAATCCTGACAATGCCCTGGAAAGAACTAACCAAAAATTCATTTACCGATTTAATTATATGGAGAAAAAGGTTAAGGAGATGGGTAAATCATTGAATCAGCTTTCACTTGAAGAGCTTGAAGAAATATGGCAAGAGGCTAAGCTTACGGAAAACTGTTAGCTATGCAGACAATAATCTACTTTCCTATTCTCCAGCGATCCAGGAGGGATTTACGTTTAGGAAAAATACCATTCTGTTTTGTACGTACATCCTCAATAACATAAAAACTATTATTATCAAAACTATTAATTGTAGCCTCTAATGTTTTCAGTTCTTTCCTATCCACAACAGTTTCAATAATATCCACTTCATTTGTAGAACCACTTCCGTGTGTTAATGTTGCTCCAAAGTCTAATTTATTGAGTGTTTGAATCAACGCGTTCCCATTCTTCTGGGTATAGATTCTGCAAAGGACAATTCCATAAGCTATTCTATTTTCGAGTAGTATCCCAATATAGTTACCTGTAGCATAGCCCGCTGCATATGAAAGATATGAGACTAAATCGTTTGCGCGTGAGAGTACCTGTGAAATAACCATTACCCAGATAAACACCTCTATAAAACCTATAATTGGTGCTTTATATTTCTCTCCTTTTGAAACAAATATAATTCGAAGAGTTCCAAGTGAAACGTCAATTACACGTCCAAGGAAAATTATAAATGGTAATAACCAGGGGTATACATCTAAAAAATCAAACATAGATAGAATATGAGTAGTAAGTGATCATTAATAAGTTTCTGTAATCTCTCTCAGGTATTTAATAAAATCATAAATATCATCATTGGTGGTATCCCAAGAGCATACTAATCGCATTTCGTTACGACTTTCATCCCAGTCATAGAAAAAATAGCGTTCACGCAACTTATCGGTAATTTCTTTAGGCAGAATAAAAAATATAGCGTTAGACTCAACAGGCTGTGTTATCTCAACACCTTTAATCTTCGCCATTTCAGATGACAGTATTTGTGCTGCACTATTTGACTTCCTGGCGTTCTCCAACCAAATATTCTCTTTCAGATACGGAATAAACTGTGCCGATATATATCTCATCTTTGAATAAAGTTGGGTAGTCTGTTTCCTGTAATATTTAATATTTTCGGACAGCTCTTTACGTAAAGATACTAACGCTTCACCAAACATTAATCCATTTTTAGTACCTCCGATAGTAAATATATCAACTCCGCAGTCAACAGTCATCTCTTTGAGGCCAGTATTTATGAAAGCACATGCATTAGCAATACGTGTACCATCTACAAACAGATACATATCGTTATCATGTGCTAGTTCCGCTAAAGACTTAATCTCATCAATAGTATATGCAGTACCCAACTCAGTTGTTTGTGAAATAGCTATAACTTTAGGTTGTGAGTGATGTTCAAATCCAAATCCATGCAAGTATGGTTTAACCAATTCAGGGGTAAGTTTGCCATCAGGCGTAGGAACCTCCTTAAGTGAAGCCCCGGTTAATTTAACAGGTGCACCGCACTCATCAACTGCAATGTGTGCGGTGGATGCACAAATTATGGAATGGAATGGAAGTGTGCATGCCTGCAGTGCAACAACATTAGCACCGGTACCATTAAATACAAAATATGAATTTACATCTTTATTTCCCAGGAGTTCGCTAATAACTTCAGATGCCTCTTGTGTCCACTTATCATCCCCGTATGCAATCGTATGATCAACATTTGCTTTTGATAGAGCTTCCATTATGCGATGATCAACTCCCGAATTATTATCACTGCCAAAACTGCGCATTTGTAGTTTTTAAATTTAGAAGATTAATTTACAAGAATTCTAAATTGCAAAGATACTTAAATTAAGTACACTCCATTTGAGCAAAATTGATATTTTTTTAGAGTTGAGTATTCTCTTCATATTTATAATCCAATTAACTCAACACTCTTTCTCTTTGTTTACAACAACTCCTGAAAACGCTATATTTCTATTATGCAAGAATATACTTTAAACTAAATTGGCCATAAGGAATTTTCTGATCTCATCGGGATTCTTCTTTTTTCTATTCGCATAATCCACCATCTGAGCCTCATCAATTTCACCAATTCCAAAATATTTAGATTGAGGATGTGAAAAGAAGAGTCCGCTAACTGATGCATTTGGATGCATAACACCATTCTCAGTGAGTTTTATACCAATCTCTTCTGTTGAAAGAAGATCATGCAATGTAAAATTGGTAGTCTGATCCGGAATAGATGGATATCCAACAGCAGGACGAATACCCTGGAACCTTACAGCAAGCATTTCATCTATTGTAAGATCCTCATCACTGGCGTAGCCCCAGTACTCACGACGAACTTTTGCATGCAACCACTCTGTTGCTGCCTCGGCTAATCTGTCGAGAAGAGACTTCATAAGCAGTCCATTGTACTCATCTCCTTCGACACTATATCTCTCAAGCTGATCATCGGCTCCAAAGCCTGCAGTTACAGCAAAAGCTCCTATATAATCCTTCTTGCCTGATTCAAGTGGTGCAGTAAAATCACTCAGGCAATAATATTCATTCTTTCTTGACTTTTTCTGTTGACGCAGGAAAGGGAATGCAGTATAATCTCCTTTAGCATCACCTTTAACATAAATAGTATCATTATCACTGTATGCTTCATAAATCCCAAATACAGCCCTTATGTAATCCACATCATCTGATACAAATTTATTCAGCATTTCTACAGCATCGTCATATAGCTTGATAGCTTCTTTTCCTTTTTCACGGTCATCCTCCCTGAAACTTTCAATCCATTTAGCTCTCTCTTCATCACTCTTACCAATCCTTGTAATTGTATGAAAGCGTGCTGAGAGATTCCATGCAGGAAACAGAAACTTCCAATCCAACCATGGAATTATTTCAGCGATATTTATTTTATCCAATTTTATGCGGCCAAGACTATTAGGCTTGTAAGACTCAAAAGAGTTCCAGTCGATTTTATAAGCATTCTCTCTTGCCTCATCAATCGTGACCAGCTCAACTTCTTTTTGTGAATAATTCTCTCTGAGTCGCTCATACTCCTCCTTAACTTTTTCAATATACTCCTGCCTGCTCTCTCTATTCATCAGATTAGCCACCGCTGAGGGAGCCTGTGAAGCATCTTTCACATAAACTACCGGTCCACTATATTTAGGTTCAATCTTGAGTGCAGTATGCAGCTTAGAGGTTGTAGCACCACCAATCAGCAAAGGTATATTTAAGCCTGCTTTCTGCATCTCTTCAGCGACTACACCCATTTCGCCAAGTGATGGAGTAATCAGTCCACTCAACCCAACAATATCGGGCTTTTCTTTTTTTATTGTCTCAATAATCTTTTCAGGAGGTACCATTACTCCAAGATCTATAATATCATAATTATTACATGACAATACAATTGAAACAATATTCTTCCCTATGTCATGAACATCACCTTTTACAGTAGCAAGTAAAATCTTTCCTGCTTTATTTGATTCTTCAGTTGATTTTTCTGCTTCAAGCACCGGCTGTAAAATTGATACAGCCTTCTTCATAGCTCTTGCTGCCTTAACAACCTGAGGGAGAAACATTTTACCTGCACCAAACAGATCTCCTACACGATTCATACCCTCCATCAGTGGTTTATCGATAATATCCACAGCTCGGGGGTATATTCTTAGAGCTTCTGCAAGATCCTCCTCCATGTGATCACTGATACCCTTTACAAGAGCATAACTTAATCTTTCATCAAGAGTATAGTTGCGCCACTCTTCACTTTTTGCTTGTTCAGTATCAGTTGATTTATCTTTTTTAATTTTCTCAGCATAAGCCATTAACCGTTCGGTAGCATCATCATTCCTGTTGAATATAACATCCTCTACAAGCTGCTTCTCATTTTCAGGAATATCCTCATAAATAACAGATTGTGATGGGTTAACTATTCCCATGTCGAGACCTGCATTTATAGCATGATAAAGAAATGCTGAGTGCATCAATTCACGTATATAGTCATTCCCTCTGAATGAGAACGAGAGATTACTGACTCCTCCACTAACTTTAGCATGTGGCAGATTCTCTTTTATCCAGGTAACAGATTCAATAAAATCCACTGCATAGTTCTTATGCTCATCCATACCTGTGGCAATTGCCAGAATATTTGGATCAAAGATTATATCTTTAGGGTCAAATCCATTCTCTGTGAGTAATCTGTATGCACGTTCACAAATTTCTATACGTCGCTCGTAACTGGCGGCCTGACCCGTTTCATCAAATGCCATAACAACTACTGCTGCACCATACATCTGTGCTAGTTTTGCCTGTCTCAGAAACTCCACTTCACCATTTTTTAATGAGATAGAGTTTAAGATTGGTTTACCCTGGACACATTTCAATCCAGCCTCAAGTACATTCCAGTCGGATGAATCAATCATTATTGGTACTCTTGAAACATCGGGATCGGAAGCAAGCATATTAAGGAAATTAGTCATCTCTTTAACGCCATCCAGCAAACCCTCATCCATATTTATATCAAGTACCTGTGCTCCATCCTCTACCTGCTTGCGTGCAATATCAAGGGCCTCTTCATACTTTTGCTCTTTGATGAGTCTCAGGAATTTTCGCGAACCTGCAACATTACATCTCTCTCCAATATTTAGAAAATTTATTTGAGGAGAAACCTCAAGCATCTCTAATCCGGAAAGTTGCATATATTCAGACGGTTTGGATCTCTCGTGAGGAATAGCGCCTTTAACCAGATCAACATATTTTGAAATATGCTCAGGTGTTGTACCACAGCATCCGCCTACGACATTGATCAGTCTCTCATCTATAAATTCTCTTATCTGTGAAGCCATCTTTTCGGGAGTCTCATCATACTCTCCCAGTTGATTTGGCAAGCCTGCATTTGGATATGTTGATATATAGAATGGAGCTGCTTTACCCAATTCTTTGACATAAGGTTTGAGCTCTGCTGCACCCAGGGAACAGTTTAAGCCAATCAGTAGAGGGTTGGCGTGACTTACAGACGCAACAAAAGCACCAAGTGTCTGTCCGGATAAGGTTCTTCCAGCCTTATCCGAAAGTGTTACTGAAAGCATTATAGGAGTATTGATCCCTGTTTCAGCAGCAACTTCCTCAGCAGCAAAAATTGCAGCTTTGGCATTAAGAGTATCAAAAATAGTTTCAATAAGCAGCAGGTCTGCACCACCCTCCACAAGCGCAAAAATCTGTTCTTTATATGCAGACTTAAAGTGGTCAAAAGTGGCAGCTCGATACATAGGCTCTTCAACACGCGGACTCATTGACGCTGTTTTATTAGTAGGTCCTATCGAACCTGCAACAAAACGAGGTTTTTCTGGTGTAAGTTTTGTAAACTCGTCTGCCGCCTCCCTGGCTAATTTCACAGCAGCCCTGTTAATCTCACCTGCAAGATGACTCATCTTGTAATCCTGCATTGAGATTGATGTCGAATTAAATGTATTTGTTTCAATAATATCAGCTCCTGCTGCCAAATACTCACGATGTATCTCACTAATCACATCAGGCCGTGTAATTGAGAGCAGGTCGTTGTTACCTTTCAACAGCACATCAAAATCCCTGAACCTCTCACCTCTGAAATCCTCTTCTGTGAGATTATATCTCTGTATCATTGTTCCCATCGCACCATCCAGTATCAATATGCGATCGGATAATAAGTTTTCCAATTTCATCATTACTCTATTTACTTATTTTGCATACTCATCCATTAAAATGTATTTTCCATTTAATGCATAAACAGACATAAGCCTGTTTTTTTAGAGTATATAAATTCAAAAATAAGCATTATAATTGACTTTCTTCCTACTTGATAACCTTATTATTAGTCGTCGGGACCATACAACTACCCATGCTAATGCAAACCTTACGCCCAATATCCACCAGATCGACACACCCAGAGCAACAAATAACAGATTATCTTCAATAGCAGAGTGAGATACAGCAAGATGATGGTTCAGCAGATTAGCCTCTTCTTGCGTAACTCTCCCATCTTTCAACTGATCCATCATAAGAGCACCACCATAAGCCACCCCTACGATATAACCAATCAGCCATAGAAAGCCGGTATTTGCCGAGAGTCCAAAAAACTTCAACAATGGCTCAACTCCCTTGCTCAGCTTTGGAATAAGCTTGAAAGCATGTAAAAGATTATATAACAGATTAAGTGAGAAAATTACAACTGTAATCAATATTGAGATTTTAAGTGAACTTTTAATCCATATTAGCAAAAGCATACCGATTGAATCAATAACAACTACATCTGACTGCACAAACAGGGGCATTCCCATATCAGCCGGCAATATTACATTAAGTATATAACCTGTTAATATACTCATTGTGATTCGCAGTGTTGTCATTCCCCAGAATGTAGTTCCTGTTTTTGCCTGAACAGCACTCTCAACAGGCAAGTTATGAGCAATCTGACACATGAGTGCAAGAATAGTGAGTTCTCTTAACGTCAAACTCATAGAAGTTATAATCGCCAATGGTGCATAAAGAGGAAGAAAAACAGATGTTATAAAAATGATAGCAGTACTTCCCGGAAGTCCCAGATTCATAAAAACGGGATCAAGAAATCCAGCTAAAAATTCAAGTACACCAAAATATCCTAAAAACCTGACAACAAGAGAGATTGGCAGGATAATTTTCAGCAGCCACAAAGTGGTGGCACCGGACTTCTTCATGGCCGGCACCAAAATATATTTTTTAAAATTCATATTATATAGAAAGTATAAACTTACGAAATGATAACCTAACTAAATGATAACCTAATTTACTGATAACTTGAAAAGAGAACAATTACTTCTTAAACATTCTGTCCATAGTACGTTTATCCTCTTTCTCTCTCAATGACTGACGCTTGTCATACTGTTTCTTACCTCTGGCAACAGCAATTACAATTTTAGCCAATCCCTTTTCATTTATAAACAATCTTACAGGTATAATCGTGTAACCTGTTTCTTTTGTAAGCCTCCTTATTTTACGCAGTTCGTTTTTATTCAGCAACAGTTTGCGATCCCTACGTGAATCATGATTATTATATGTTCCATAAAAATATGGCGAAATGTTCATATTACGAACCCACAAACCAGAGCCCTCAAACTGGCAGTAAGTATCTACCAGGCTTGCCTTACCGAGACGAATCGACTTGATCTCCGTACCTGTAAGAACGATTCCTGCTGTAAACATTTCCAGCAATTCATAATCGAATGTGGCTCGCTTGTTTTTTATATTTATTTGAGGCTGATTCATTATTTAATTGTTATGGAAAAAAGCTGATGAATAGTAGCCGGTGCAAGAATTATCAATGCTGAAGCAATAAGAGTGAAATTTGTAAGTCTATCCTCTTTTATCAAGATAAAACTCTGAGCTCCGGTATACACCAGGTGAATAGTATATAGTGCACATACCCATAAAATAATAAAACCGGGAAAAAAGGGAATAACAATATACAACAAATAAATCACAGCTGAAGCAAAACCGACAAATTTCTGATACATTGACAGGTTTTTCTCCAAACCAAATCTTGGTGCAAGATCATTTATCGCATAAGATGCAATAAAATAACCTCCGTAAACTGCAACAATGCTTATTATAGAGTTCTTTAATGCACTTTCCATATTACCATCTTGTGAAATCCACAATCCCCCTATAAATGAAGTTAGTGCTATTATTCCAAAAAGCGGATGCAGAAAACGGTTAAGAAACTCGTTATAAGTCCTCTTTTCCCTATTAATATCTTTCCAGGCTTTTGGAGAAGCTACAATAAGTTGTGTGATTATTACTAAAATTTCTCTCCACATTTCTAAACAATTTTGGAGAGCAAAGGTAGTTATTTTCAATCAAAAAACAGCAGCACTCATATAAAGTACTGCTGTCTTTTAATTTATGTCGAAATAAAATCTATAAATATCACTTTTTCACAGTGAGCGTATATATCTGTGATTCGACCGGTTCATTACGATCTTTTTGGTGATATATGAATTTGATGTTAAGCTTCTTAGTTTCAGTACTGCTAGTACCTTCGTACATTGATCTCAATTGTGACATATCAACAGCCAGAAAATCTGTTTTCTTTTCAAGTGTAGCACCATCAGCAGTGCCTGTATATGTTATATTCAGATCAATTTTTATTTCATCGCTATCTGGATCATCATCCCTTTTGTAAAATTCAACATAAGCTGATTGTCCTTTTGGCACTTCATAAGAATATTGAAATATCCAGTTGTCATCCATGAATTCACGAGAATCCGCATATAATGGAGGAGCTATTTCAAGAAACTCTTTTGGATTTTCTATTTCCGGCAACTGACTCATTCTTAGCATAGTCTGACGTACATCAATAACATCACTGGTTATTTGCACTAAATCTGCATTGATAGTCTGACCACCTACACTTAATGGCTTGGTACCATTCTGTTCATCCCAACTGTAGCTCATTATTTTAAAAGTACCCGGCATCATCATAGCCATATTACTTGAAGTGATAATTCTTGCTGGTGAATAGATTGAGAAAGTTTTGCCAAAAACAGTACCAACATCATCACTTTCTATATAAACAAAAGTTGTGTCTGAATAATTATTGCTAACCTCTCCTAGACATGATGTCATAAAGAGTGCAGTCACGATTAAAGTCAAAAAAAGAATTGATTTTTTCATTACATTTTCTGTATTTAGTTATTTACTTGAATTCATATCTGAGACCCAGACTCAAATCCATCACGATTTTTCTGTCTGAGTAAATTGTTTTAAATTCATTCTTAGCGTCAAAGTAGTAAGCACCTCCAATTTTACCGTACAGTTTAAGATCTTTGTAGATTGGGTAGGATAACCCGAGACCTGTATTTACCGACAGCTGAGGATTTCTTTGAGTTATTTTTTCATCAATTATTACAACAGACTTGCTCTGATCATCTAATGTCTGACCAACTCCCTCTTCACGGAATTTACCATAAACATCTTTCTCAATCATACCACCCAATGATACATACACATTCAGATCTTTTAAAGAAAAGAGTTGGTAGTTAAGATTTAGAGGTACTCCCAGATAATGCAGACTTTGTGTCTGTTTATTCTGGAGCGTATTACTTGTATTCTTGCTTTTTGAGTAGAGGTATGAGTATATCAGACCTGTTTCTACAGATAGATTATGTGCTATTGATTTTGAAATTGTTACTCCAAATGAGATTGGCTGATCATGCTCCATTTCGGCTATATTGTCTCTGAAATTATTTGCCTGGAACATCTTCTCAGACTCATCAATAAAATTAGCCTCACCCGAAACAGCAGCACTCCTTAATGTCATCGGTGAGTTTACAGTTTGATGAAATGAGGTCAGTCCACCCTTTCCACCGAACGACAATATATACTCCTCTTCACTGCCCATGTCATAATCAGCATATAGCAGTGAATAATCAGCTTCAGCAATTATTGACTCTTCACTAAACCTATTTTTCTCAATAACCTCATAATCCTGCGACTCTTCATGATCAATATAATCAGCAATTATATCAACAGGGTTTGTTGGCTCCACAACAATCTCTTCTACAACAGGAACAGCTGTTGTCACACTCCTGCTTACAAACAGTTGAGGTTTTACCACTTCTGCTTCTGATTGCGGAATAAGCTCCACTTCAGTAGTAACCTCTGTTGATGATGGAGCTGCATCCGATAAAAGAGGAGCATCTGCTACCTCAGGTCTATTCATATAAAACAGTCCCCCCACCATCAATAATAAAATTACAGCAGCAGAGCTAGCATACTGCCATCTGCGGCGAACAACCATCTTTCTAGTGAGAGATATATTATTCAACGACTCATCCAGCCTCATCCAGCCATCTGACGGAGGAGGTACTGTAAAATCATTGAATTTAGATTGAAACTGTTTTCTTATTTTATCTTCTGAATTCATTGTACTTTTCTTTGATGGTTTTTTTCAAGCATGGCTTCAATCTTCTTCTTTAATAAAGTTTTAGCCCGAAAGAATTGAGACCTCGAAGCAGCTTCATTTATGCCCAGTTCTTCAGCAATTTCTTTATGCGACATATCTTCAAAAATGTATAGATTAAACACAGTTCTGTATCCCGTTGGTAAGTTTCTGATCATTTCAAATACAACTTCCCTGGGAATATCTTCTATGTCGAGTAAATCATCTGCCTGATCTTCGGATTCATTAATATACATCTGTCCATACTCTTCCAGAAATAGATTTTTTCTCTTTTCTTTCCGATAATTCTCAAGCGCCAGATTTACAAATATTCGTCTTAGCCATCCTTCAAAAGAACCTTTGCCCGTAAAAGAGCCAATCTGCGTAAAAACACGGATAAATCCATCGTGCAACAAATCGCGTGCAATATCCTCATCACCGCAATAACGTATACACACACTCATCATTACAGGAGCAAATCTCTCATATAATGCTCTTTGTGCATCCCGGTTCTGTTTCTTACACGCTGATATTAGTTGCGAATCATCCATTATTGTCGCAGTTATTATAAAGATGAATTAAAAGATAAAACGCTGCATAAGTATAGCTGTTTTATCCAAAATTTACCTTTTTTTAAGAAAGGTAACTATGCGAAACCTATTCGATTTCCCGTTTTAACCTTCAAATATAATGTTCATACGAGGAACCTGCAAGTGAATTTATTAAGAATGTATAATTTTAAATTGCAGGAGCTGTGTTTTTTGTATATTTTTGTTTTGTATATAATTCAAAAAACAACCTCATTATGAAAGATTTTCTAAAAATCGTGCTTGCTTCTGTTTTGGGATTTCTCATTGCTCAAATTATACTGTTTTTCATAGCAATGATAATGTTTGTAGGTGCTGCAAGCTCATTCATGGGTTCAATGACCTCTGATAAATTTATCCTTCAGGAAAACTCAGTACTAAACTTAAAGTTAAGTGGAACTATTGTTGAACGGACCGCTGAACCTGATCCGTTCACATCAATGTTAGGTTCAGATTACATCACTGAGATGGGGTTAAACGATATTGTAAGTGCCATCCGCAAAGCAAAGAATAACAGCAAGATTAAAGGAATTTACATCGACTCTCGTGAAGTTTCCGCATCAATGGCTACTCTTGCAGAGATCCGTAGTGAGCTTGAAAGTTTCAAGGAGAGCGGCAAATTCGTTGTTGCTTACGCCGACAGCTACAACCAGGCAGGCTATTATCTGGCATCTACAGCCGATAAGATAGCTATCAATCCTCAGGGAATGCTCGATATTCATGGTCTGGCCGCAAACCCAATTTTTATCAAGGATGCACTTGACAAGTTGGGAGTAAAAATGCAAATATTTAAAGTGGGCACATATAAATCTGCAGTTGAACCATTCACTCAGAACGAGATGAGTGAAGCCAACAGAGAGCAGATCTCTTCATATCTGAATGATACATGGAGCTTCATAAGAAAAGACCTTGCAGAATCTCGCTCACTATCAATAGAAAAGATCGACTCGCTTGCCAACATATTCACATTGACACAGTCAACCGATTTCCTTCTTGCAGAGAACCTGGTTGACACAATTCTCTATGAAACTGAGATGAAAGAATATCTCAGATCACTACTGAATATCGACAGCGATAAAAAGATCCCATCGGCAACTGTTGCTGATATGAAATCGGTAAAAACCAAATCCATTGAGAAGACAAGCAATACTATTGCACTCCTCTATGCACATGGGAATATTGTTTCAGGCAACGGTTCTTCTAACATTCAGGATAAACATTTTGTCAATGAGATTGAAAAGCTGAGAAAAGATAAAGATATCAAAGCAGTTGTTTTCAGAGTAAACTCAGGAGGAGGCAGTGCTTATGCTTCAGAGCAGATATGGAAAGCTATAGAAAATCTTAAGAAAGAAAAACCAGTGGTTGTTTCTATGGGTGACTATGCAGCTTCAGGCGGATACTATATTTCTGCTAACGCCAACAAGATAGTGGCACAGCCAACAACACTTACAGGTTCTATCGGTATATTTGGTATGTTCCCCGATCTTGAAGGAACAACTAAGAAACTGGGCGTTCACACCGATGTTGTGAAGACCAACGAGTTTTCCGATTTCGGAAACTTGACACGACCAATGAAAGATAGCGAAAAACAGATAATGCAGAAATATATTGAGAAGGGATATGACCTGTTCCTCACACGTTGTGCTGAAGGACGCGGTATTCCAAAAGATACGCTTGCTCAATATGCAGAGGGGCGTGTTTGGACAGGAAACCAGGCACTCGAGATTGGTCTGGTAGACGAACTTGGAGGTATAGAAAGAGCCATTGAGATTGCCGCTGAGCTTGCAAACCTTGGCAAGAGTTATGTTGTGTTTGAATACCCAAAACTGCGCTCACCACTTGAAGAGCTTCTGCAACCTGCTAAGGAAGAGCTTGTTGCAAAAACCATCAGGCAGTACCTGGGTGATAGTTACGATACATTCATGCTTTTGAAGGAGATTAAAGAACAGGATTATCTCCAGGCACGCATCCCTTTCGAGTTGAATATTAAATAAAATATCTATGGACATTCCTAAGGTTGAAATCCGCAAATCCTTACTGCCCTTATCGTGGCTGTACGGGACCGTTGTGAGTTTCAGAAACTGGTTGTTCAATAAAAATATACTCAAACAGCGGTCGTTCAGCATCCCTATCATATGTGTGGGGAACATAACAGCAGGAGGTACAGGAAAGACACCTCATATAGAGTATCTTATACGATTACTTTCTCCTAAATTCAAAGTTGCTGTATTAAGCAGGGGATATAAACGAAAAAGCAAGGGTTTTCTAATCGTTGACACCAATTCTAATGTAAGAAATGTTGGCGATGAACCATTGCAGATAAAAAAGAAGTTTCCCGACACCTTGGTTGTTGTTGATAAGAACAGGGTGAATGCTATAGAAAAAATCATGTCTATCGAAAAAGAGGAGCGTCCCGATGTTATACTACTAGATGATGGCTTTCAACATCGTCATGTAAGACCATCATTATCAATTGTGCTGGCTGACTGTAACAGACCAGTGTTTGAAGACAGATTATTGCCTGCGGGACTGCTGCGAGAGCCTCTTAAGAGTATAGATAGGGCTTCTGTTGTGGTAGTTACAAAGTGTAATCCTGATATGCAGCCCATTGATTTCAGAATATATTCAAACGGACTGAATCTATATCCATTTCAGGAACTATTCTTCACTACATTCGATTATGACAAGCTGAGTCCGGTATTCCCTGAGCTTCATCCTGAAGTGGTATCTATAAACGACCTGCGCAAAAAGCATCTGTTTCTTGTAACTGGTATCGCCTCACCTGAGCCACTTGTAAGAAAACTTGAGTATAAGACATATAATCTATACACAATGTTCTTTTCGGATCATCACAACTTTACCAGAAAAGATATTCAATCAATAGAGAATATGGTAAATAGTGTTGAAGATGAAAATAAGATAATTGTGACTACTGAAAAGGATGCAGTTCGCTTCCGTGATTTGGCTTATTTGCCGGAGAATATTAAGAATATTATGTACTACCTCCCGGTGAGAGTGACATTTTTAAATAATAAAGAGAGAATAACATTTAACAAAAAAATAGTAGAACATGTTAGAAACTATAAAACAAACAGCAGATTATCTTAAAGGTAAGATTGGTGAAATCCCGAATACGGCGATTATTCTTGGAACTGGTCTTGGTGAACTTGCCAATGAAATTGAGGAAAAGAACGAAATCCCATATACTGAAATACCCAACTTCCCTGTATCAACAGTTGAAGGTCACAGCGGAAAACTGATTATCGGTACCCTGGGAGGAAAAAAGGTTCTTGCCATGCAGGGAAGATTTCACTACTACGAAGGCTATAATATGCAGGAGGTTACTTTCCCAATTCGAGTATTCCAAGCTCTGGGAATAGAGTATCTGTTTGTCTCAAATGCAGCGGGAGGTATGAATTCCAGCTTTGATGTAGGTGACATAATGCTAATTGAGGATCATATCAACTTCTTCCCAGAACATCCTCTTCGTGGTAAAAACTTCGAGGAGCTTGGCACACGCTTCCCTGATATGAGTGCAGCTTATGATAAAGAATTGCGTCAGATGGCTATGGATATAGCAAAAGAGAAGAACATCAAACTGCAGCATGGTGTATATGTTGGCGTTCAGGGTCCAACTTTTGAAACACCGGCAGAATATAACTTCTTCCGTATCATGGGTGGCGACGCTGTTGGTATGTCAACTGTTCCTGAAGTTATTGTTGCCAATCATGCAAAAATGAGAGTACTTGCATTCTCGATTATCACCGACCTTGGGGTATTGGGTAAAATAGTTGAAGTATCTCACGAAGAGGTGCAGGAGGCTGCAAAAATTGCACAGCCAATGATGGCTGAAATTATGCGTACAATAATTCAGAGAGTCTGAATAAAATAGTAATCAAATAATAATAGGGAGTGTCTAATACTGAATCAGATGGCATTCCCTGTTTTTTTATATCATATGAAAAGAACAGAAATAGCAACATTGGGAGAGTTCGGTCTGATAGATCATCTCACAAAAGATATTAAAACCAAACAGGAGACAACTGTAAAGGGGGTTGGTGATGACGCAGCAATTGTGGACAATGCGGGAAAACGTACTCTTATAACTACCGATCTTCTTCTTGAAGGAATTCATTTCGATTTGATTTATACTCCATTAAAGCATCTGGGATATAAAGCAGCTGTGGTAAACTTCTCTGACATATATGCTATGAACGGAAAACCCCAGCAGATAACTATATCACTGGGCATAGCAAAAAGGATGTCAGTGGAAGATCTCGAGGAATTCTACAGTGGAGTTAAGACTGCTTGTGAAATTTATGGAGTTGATATTATTGGTGGTGACACAACTTCTTCTCTAACAGGCTTCACAATTAGTATCACATGTATCGGAACTGCAGATGATGATAAGATTGTATATAGATACGGAGCTAAAGACACCGATCTGATTTTTGTTTCTGGCGACCTGGGGGCTTCCTATATGGGTCTGCAGCTACTGGAGAGAGAAAAATCAGTGTTCGCGAGTAACCCCGACAAGGGATTTCAACCCGATTTTGGAGGCAGGGAGTATATTCTTGAACGTCAGTTAAAACCAGAGGCACGCAAGGATATAGTAGAGTTGCTGGCTGAAAATGGAATAGTCCCAACATCAATGATTGATATATCAGACGGGCTCTCATCCGACCTGCTTCATATCTGCAAACAGAGTAACGTAGGTTGTCAACTATTTGAAGAGAGAATTCCAATTGACTACCAGACTGCGGCAATGGCGGAAACATTCAATATGAATGTAACCACTGCAGCTCTTAATGGTGGGGAAGATTATGAGCTGCTGTTCACCGTTCCGCTTACCCTGCATGAGAAGATGAAGGATATCACCGGAATACACCTGGTAGGCCATATCACTAAACCTGAAAACGGCTGTTATATGATTACACGTGATGGTGTTGAAATAGAATTGAAAGCACAGGGATGGAATCCCATTGCAGAAAAATAATATTTTTTTGCAAAATGTTGTTTCAAATTTTGTAAATCCTGAAAATGCGATTATCTTTGCACTCGCAAATAAGGCAATGTTGGTGCCATAGCTCAGTTGGTAGAGCAAAGGACTGAAAATCCTTGTGTCCCCGGTTCGATTCCTGGTGGCACCACAAAAAG
>Ga0209075_1000286_pt1 | contig 48269 bp, 40 predicted proteins | sample Stecom2011_FD_187523 | JGI IMG/M metagenome (GOLD analysis project Ga0209075, IMG submission 187523) | Agricultural soil microbial communities from Utah to study Nitrogen management - Steer compost 2011 (SPAdes) (version 2) | ecosystem: Environmental > Terrestrial > Soil > Agricultural land...
AACATCTGCATACGAAGCATTTGACTTAGGTTATTTACGCAATGGAACGGATGAAGTTGTGGTGAGTCGCGAACGTCAATTGACAAGAGCAAAAGCTGCATGTTTAGAATTGTCAAACAAAGGATACACTGCTCCTCCAAGAGAGAAAAACATCACCATTTCTGGTCAAGAAGGATTAGGAATCGTTTATGTTGGAGCGCATTCTATGATGTCAGGAAACTACATGTCCGATCACGACAGAGTGATTTCAGAAAAATTAGGATACGTACTTTGTGGTGGAGACATCTCAGAGCGTGTTCAAGTTTCTGAGCAATATTTACTGGATCTAGAGCGCAAAGCTTTCTTAGAATTATGTGCTGAACGTAAAACTTTAGAGCGTTTGGAGAGCATGGTGAAGAAAGGGAAAGTATTGAGGAATTAGACTGGGAGATGTTAGACTGGGAGACATTAGATGTTAGACTTGAAGATGTTAGACTAGAAAGACATTAGACGTTAGACTGGAAGATGTTAGACTGGAAGACGTTAGATGAGGAGACTTAAAAGATTGGAGATTAAACTTTGCTGACAGCAGTTTATGGTTTTAAGAATAGAAATAAAGAACAATTTGATATGAAAAATGGACATCATAATTTTAGGGAATTGAACATTTGGAAAAATGGGATGAAGATTGTAAAATCAACTTACCAGATTTCTAAAGGACTTCCTAATGATGAAAAGTTTGGTCTTACTTCACAAATTCAACGTTGTTCTGTTTCGATTCCATCTAACATTGCAGAAGGGTCTGGTAGAAGTACTGAAAAGGATTTCATCAAGTTCATAAACATAGGTCTTTCCTCCTCTTACGAATTAGAAACTCAGTTAATTCTGGTTAACGATTTATATAAAGTAGAAACAGATGTAATAATTAAAGAAATAAATGAACTTCAACGAATGATTATTGGATTCAAAAGAAGTTTATCATCTGAAAATTAACACAAATAATATGAATTTTTTAAAAACAATCATAGATGTAGATTTTGACAATAGATTAGGCGCAACGCGTCTAACGTCTATTGTCTAAAAATCTAACATCTTAAAAACCTTAAAAAAAATGACAAATAAAAACGCATATATAGTTACAGGATACCGTACGGCAGTTGCAAAATCTGGTCGCGGTGGTTTCCGTTTTTATCGTCCAGATGATTTAGCAGCGAATGTTATTAAGCGCATCATGGAGGATGTTCCGAATTTAGATCCAAAACGCATCGATGACGTTATCGTGGGTAACGCCAATCCAGAAGCAGAACAAGGACTAAACGTTGGACGTTTGATTTCATTAATGGGATTAGACACAGATAAAGTTCCTGGTATGACTGTAAACCGTTATTGTGCCTCAGGATTGGAGACCATTGCAATTGCAACAGCGAAAATCAACATGGGAATGGCAGATTGTATTATCGCTGGTGGTGTTGAATCTATGTCGGCAATTCCAATGGGAGGATGGAGAATTGTTCCGAATCCAGTTGTTGGGAAAGAACATCCAACTTGGTACTGGGGAATGGGACTAACTGCAGAAGCTGTTGCGAATCAGTACAATGTCTCTCGTGAAGATCAAGATAGATTCGCTTTAGAATCACATGATCGTGCTTTAAAGGCTATTGCAAGCGGTCGTTTTGTAGATGATATCGTTCCTATCGAAGTAGAGCATATTTACTTAGATGAAAACGAAAAACGCAAGACCAATAAATACATTGTTGATACAGATGAAGGACCACGTAAAGGTTCAACGTATGAAGCATTGGCGGGATTAAGACCTGTGTTTGACGCAAGAGGTTCTGTAACAGCAGGTAACTCATCACAAACAAGTGATGGAGCAGCTTTTACTTTAATCATGTCTGAGAAGATGGTTAAAGAACTTGGTTTGGAACCAGTCGCAAGATTAGCTTCTTACAATGTTGTAGGGGTTGAACCTAGAATTATGGGAATCGGACCAGTTGATGCAATTCCATTGGCTATTAAGTCTGCAGGGTTGAAATTAAACGACATTAACTTATTTGAATTGAACGAAGCATTTGCTTCACAATCATTAGCGGTTATTCGTGAAGTTGGATTGAATCCAGATATCGTAAACGTGAATGGTGGTGCAATTTCTATGGGTCACCCACTGGGATGTACTGGAGCGAAATTAACGGTTCAAATCATGAATGAATTGAAAAAACGTAACGAAAGATACGGTGTTGTGACGATGTGTGTAGGAACAGGTCAAGGAGCAGCAGGGGTTATTGAGAGACTGTGACTTCGACTACGCTCAGTCACCGTACTCAGCCCAGTCAACTTTGGTTATCGAAACAATCTGAATTATTTAAAATCCGTTGTGAAAGCAGCGGATTTTTTTGTTTGGTATTGGGAGGTAAAACTTTTGCGGAAAAAACTTGATTTACTACAAGTACCTCGTTATGTATAAATTGGTAGACAACGTAAAAGGCGGCTGAGGCTCTCGAAACCCCTTTTATTTATGCTTTAATGCAAACTAATTCAAACTCCATCCATCAACTCTTCCACCAACTTCTCTAACTCACCCCCATGAATGCCTTTAGCAATAATTTCCCCTTCTCCATCAATTAAATAATTCATTGGTAAAGCAGTAACAGAATAATCGTATGCTGCGGGAGTTGTAAATCCTTCTAAAGAGGAAACATTCGTCCAAGTTCGTCCATCTTTTTCTAAAGCACCAAGCCAATGTTTCTCGTTGGTGTCTAAAGAAATACTGTAGATTTCAAATCCCTGACTATTGTACTTTTCGAATAAGCGATTTAAAACTGGACCTTCTCTTCGGCACGGACCACACCAGCTTGCCCAGAACTCAATCAAGGTGAACTCTTTATTGAGAGTATATAGATTCACTTCCTCTCCATCAATAGTCTTTAATGTGATGTCTGAAACAATTCCTCCAATCGAAGTTTGTTCTAAACGCGTCACTTTTTCACTCAGTACTTTTGTGATAGCCAAACCAGGATGTGCTTTTTTAAAATCATTGATCAAACCAGTATATAATTTTAAGTTTTCCTCTCCTTTCCAACGTATAGAGCTTGGATAAAGTGCAAGACTTGTTCCCATTTTATCTTTAATGAAAGTATTCAGCTCTTCAAGGTGTAGATCATAATTGCTGATTTCTAACTTTCCTAAGGAATCAATTTTTAATGGATCAGGATTTTGATTTAGGCTCTCGGCGGTAATTTCTCTTCGTATTGTTTTGACCAAACGTTCTAAAGATTCCGACCTGAAGTTTTCATATTTCCTATATAAATCAGTGTCTTTTGAACCTGTGATTTTCGTTTCAGAAGAACTCACTCTAATTTTCACAGTCTGACCTTGATCCAACACCAGCGGAATAGTCACTTCATCGTTAATGATTAAACTATAAAAATGAGGCTCTGCGTTAAAGTCTGCTTTAAAATTTCCAGATTCATCTAAAAACAAAGTGTCAATGAATAGCGTTTCTTTTCTTTCAAGATTACTTTCTTGCTGGAGCAAAATGAAGTCTCTTTCAGGGCTTTCAATTTGACCTTCTAGTGTAAAAGTAGGTACTCCTTTTTGAGTACAATTGGAAAAAAGTAAGGCGGCGAGAAAAATTAAAAAGTATTTCATTGTTTTAAATTAAGGATATTGTTTGCAAAAATATAGAGCTTAAACACTTCGTACTAATTTGTGCTTTTCGTTTCAACTTATCATTAGACATTAAAACACATTGGACTTGTGATTGTTCTTCTTTATTGAAGAATATTTTGAGTTAAAAAAAGCGACACCATCACAGCGTCGCTTTCTTAAATCTTAAACAAATTCTACAACTTAATTCACAATCAACTTACGAACTGTTTTTCCAACATTCACAAAGTAAATACCTGGAGAAAGTCCATTTATGTCAATTATTTTCTCTCCTTTTGATCCATTTGCAGAGACACGTTTTATGAGTTTGCCTTGGAAGGACGTTATCTTTATTTCTTCAACATTCATCTCGTTCCAAACAATTTTAACTTGGTTGGTTGCAGGGTTTGGATAGAGATTAAGTTGATCAAGTTCATACTCGTCATTTACGCTAGTAACACCTGTCCCTTCTCGTAAACAAGAGGTCGATAAACTATCGTAGAAATTTTGGACAAAAGAAGCGTAAGCAATTACTCCATCTACATTATCATATGTGTACCTATTTCTATTCATAATAACTGCATAATCAAAAGTCAATTTATCACCTGGTAAAAAATCATCTTCAACAGAAGTAATAACCAAATGTCTATCCCCTGCCTGATTAAAAGGTCCTACGCCATTATTATTTAATTCTGTCCAACCAGCTTCTAAGTTAGGGTTTCCATCAAACATATGTTGTGTAGTTCCAATGGAACCACCATGTCCAAGTCCACCAATTGTCCACTCGGATCCATCTCTCCATTTTCCATTCATATAATTCCAAAAATCTGAAGTAGAGCTGGGATAGGAAGTATGTGATATTAATGCATCTATTCCATAAAACATCCCTGAATAATCGACAGTTTTATTTAAGCTTACCACGCCTACTGCAGGTGGCTTTTCACCATATCCAGGAGACCCTGCTTGTCCAGCATCATAATTCGTTGCATTATAAGTATAAACTAAATTTCTATTTGGAAACGAACCTACATAGTCGTCTCCATTATAACCGATGTCTGCATCTAAGTAAAAGGAGGTGTTAAATTTACTGAATGAATTTCCACCTCTGTTATATACCGTTGTTTCAATAAAAGTCGTGTTATTGATATAATCAGTGGCATAAAACAGATAGACCATTATATGAATCTCTGCACCTATCCTTTCTCCTCCACTTCTATTGTGAATAGAATCTTCGTGCATAATTTGATATGCTGCTTCATCACCTTTTATACAAGGGTATTCTCCTAAATGGGGCTCATAGATTCCATTGTTATTTACATCTACATATGGAGCTAACTGTGCAGCCACACCTAATGTAGGGTCACCATTCCCAGGCCAATTTAGAATGCCACTTGGGGTAACATAATTTGATTGATTAAAATTGTCTAAATGGTAAATAATTTCAGACTCTTTCACTTTCCAAACAGTCGCCGCATATTCCGAAAGGTATAGGGAGTCTGTATAGGACCCTGTTGATGAATAAGGTCCGCGATAGTAATCATAATTGCTTCCAAACATTTGTGCAGCAAGTTTTAAATCGCCATTTTGATTCAACCCTCCAAACCAAAAAGCTCCTTGATAGATAAGGTGATTGCCTCCACCAATAGGAAGTTCATACCCGGCATAGTCCACAGCGTAGTTATGAAATAGTGCACCCCGGTCGTTAACAATTGCACTTACATTGTTTTCTATTACCACTGAATTTGTTTGGCTATTCAAAGATTGAAATGATATAACCGACAGTGTGATTAAACTTAGTTTTAGTAGTCTCATAAGTAAATATTTTAATTGATTAATAATAAATATAGTAGTAAGCAACTTGGAATAAATATACGTAATCACTTGATTATATTACGAGTAAAAGTACCAAGTACCTTTTTCATTGATTCAATGAACACAAACGCTTATTTTTCTGTCTTTCTTCAAGCAATTCCTAATTCTAGTTAAAATAAGCTCTAAAATCACTCCTAATTGAGATATCAATAGTATTTTTGAGGAAAATTAATAGAGATGGCGAAAAACTTCATAGAAGAATTGACATGGAGAGGCATGATTCACGATAGCATGCCGGGTGCAGAAGAACATTTACAAGAAAAAATGCGGGCTGCTTATGTGGGAATTGATCCAACAGCAGATTCTTTACATATCGGACATTTGGTGAGCATCATGATGTTGCGCCACTTTCAGCGTGCAGGACACAAACCTGTTGCGTTGTTAGGAGGAGCTACTGGAATGATTGGAGATCCATCAATGAAATCTCAGGAAAGAAATTTACTGAATGAAGAAGAATTGCAACACAACCAAAATGCGATTAAAAATCAATTGAGTAAGTTCTTAAACTTTGAAACGAATGAAGAGAACGCTGCTCTATTGGTGAATAATTACGATTGGATGAAGAGCTTTTCATTCCTTGAGTTTATTCGCGATGTAGGAAAGCACATCACAGTAAATTACATGATGTCGAAAGACTCTGTAAAGAAAAGATTGACTGGAGACGATGCTGAAGGAATGTCTTTCACTGAATTTTCGTACCAATTGGTTCAAGGTTATGATTTTTTACATTTATACAACAACAAAGAGGTTACAATTCAAATGGGTGGTTCTGACCAATGGGGAAATATCACCACTGGAACAGAATTAATTCGCCGTGTATCCAGTGGAAAAGCGTATGCCATTACGTGTCCCTTGATTACAAAAGCAGACGGAACTAAATTCGGTAAAACTGAAGGTGGAAATATTTGGTTGGATGCTGAACGCACTTCTCCTTATGAGTTCTACCAGTACTGGTTAAACACCACAGATGAAGACGCTGAGAAATATATAAAAATATTTACTTTCCTTTCGCAAGAGGAAATTGATGCGCTCATTACAACTCACAATGAGGCGCCTCACATGCGTGAATTGCAAAAGAAATTAGCTGAAATAATTACAATCACTGTTCACTCAGAGGAGGATTTGGCAACTGCTATTGCTGCATCAAATATTCTATTTGGAAAATCGACTGAAGAAGATTTGAAGTCACTTTCTAAAGCTACTTTTCTAGCGGTTTTCGAAGGGATTCCTCAAGCGAAATTAACAAGAGCTGAATTGAATGAGGGGCTTGGTATTATCGATGCGCTTTCTGCAAAAACAGGATTCCTCGAATCGAATGGTGCTGCACGTAGAGAATTAAAAGGAAATGCAATCAGCGTGAATAAATCAAAGGTTAAGGAAGATTTAATTTTGACAGAAGAACACTTGATTAGTGATATGTTTATTTTACTGGGTAAGGGGAAGAAGAATAATTACCTCATTGTTATCGAATAAACTTTATTTTTAAATGATAAAACATTTAGAGGAGTTCAAGAAATTGGACTCCTTTTTTGTTGGTGTGATTCGAAGTGAAATCCTCACCCCTGCCTCCCTCCGAAGATGGATACGTAAGGACTCACTTTTATGTGTTTGGATGATGATTTGGAAGAGAAAACAATCTATAAAAAAACAAAGCTCTGCCCGGAGCAATTACCCCCTCCAAAGGGAGAAACGTAGAGACCCATTTTGAGGTATAGAAACATTAATAGAATTGGAGTATAACTCCAAAAAGGAGTACGTTGATTCGAAGCAATTCCCCCTTTAGAGGGGGATAAAGGGGGAGGACATTTTAATTGACTTGCATAATAAATCTACCCTACCAACTCCTTCATCTCTTTATAATGATAAACCTCTACGCCTTTCTTGTTCAATTTAGATACGGCAACCATGGCTTGTGCTACTTTCTCTCCTTCAGTTGGTTTTATATTTCCGGGTGTCAATACCTTTAAGAGTTTACTAAAGAACTGACCTATATCTTCTGCTAATCTTTTTTCGGAGCGTTTTCCTAGAAGCAATGAAGGTCTAAAGATGGATAATGAATCAAAACCAACTGTTGGATGCATCTTTTCAATTAAAGCATCTTCTACTTCACCTTTCAGTTTTAGATAAAATCCTTTTTTCTTACTGTCTGCACCGAAAGAGGAAACAATAAGAAATTGTTTGCACCCGTATTTTATGCAGTGCTTTGCGGCGTTTACAGGAATATCAAAATCTATTTTTCGATAAGCATGCTTATCACCTTTTACTTTCTTTTGAGTTGTACCAACAGCACAAAAAACAACATCACTGTCTTCCATTGCTGATTTGAATTGTGCTTCGTCTTCAAAATCAACAACTACAACCTTAACTTTAGGATTACTTATTTCAAGAGGACGTCTTACCACAATCCTTACCTCATCGAAGCTTGGATCATTTTTCAAGATATCCAGGAGGTGTCCGCCAATTAATCCAGTAGCTCCAAGTAATGTTGCTGTTTTTTTCATGTGTTTTGAATTGACTTTATTAATAAGGTAAATTTAGGTAAATAAGATGATAAAACTACACCCTTACCCCAATAACACAAACATCGTCAACTTGTTCTAGATTACCTTTCCAATTATTGAAATATTTGGTCAAAAGATTTTTCTGACTTTGCATTGATTCATTATTAATAGACAAAAGTAGTTCTCGAAAAGGTTTATACATTAGTTTCTTTCCTTTGGATCCACCGAATTGATCTACATATCCATCTGTAAAAATATAAACAGTATCTCCTTTCAGTAAAGCAACTTCATGGGTCATAAAAGATTTAGGTTTATCCACTTTTCCTATGGGTTGCTTTGTTGCCTTTATCTCCATAAGTATAGGTTCATCGTGATCTTGTCGTCTCACAATAAATACCGGATTATTAGCACCAGCATAATTCAATACAGCGCTTTGATTATCTATCGTAAAGTTTTCCTTTTTAAAATTCAGCTCACAAATGGCAATGTCCATTCCATCTTTAACATCTTCAGTGCTTTTCTGAAATTGTTCAACAACCAACTCTCTGGTTTTATCCAAGATTCTTCCAGGATTAGTCATTCCTTTTTCTTGGACACTTCGATTCAATCCGTTATTACACACCACGCTTACCATTGCACCAGGAACGCCATGCCCCGTACAATCCGCAGCTGCAAAAAGTACACTGTCCGTTTTTTCAACTAACCAATAAAAGTCTCCTGAAATAATATCTTTTGGCATATATAAAACAAAGCTATTTGGGAGCGCTTTACTAAACTTATCAGCAGTTGGCATAATAGCATTCTGAATTCTTTTTGCATAACTGATTGAATCCGTAATTTCTTTGCTCTTTTGCTCAATGATTGTGTTTTTATGACCCAAATCTTGATTGATGGCGTTTAGTTTCGAGTTGTTCTTTCTGTTGATTTGGATTCCAAAAAGCAAAACAATTGAAATGAAGAGGGAAACTCCAACAAACCCATAAAGCGTATTTGATCTTAATGTGGCTTCGGCTATTTTGGCATCTTTCTCACTTAGCTGTAAATTCTGAATTTCAATTTCATTCTGTTTTTTATCAGTCTCATACTTCCCTTCAATTTCCAAAATTTGCTCATTGACCTGTTCATTAAAAACGGAATCATTGTAAATAGAAAAATCTTGATGATATTTATATGCGTTTTCAAACTTTCCAATCGAAGCATAGCTATGGGCTAATTCTTTCGAGATTTCCTTAAGATTATAATATGCATTTCTGTCTATAAATATTTCTCGTGCTTTATAATAATAAGTAATCGCTTGATCATAGTTTTTACTCTTTTTATAAGCATCAGCGAGACCCTGATAAGTTATTGCAACACTGTATTGATTGTCTGATTGCTTAAAAACATCAAGGGCTAAATTGTAATTTTCGAAAGACGCTTCATACAAACCAAGGCTGGCTTGAGCATTAGCAATAGAAGCTTGAGAAAAGGCAACATAAAATTCAGAGTTGAGTTTGCTGAAAAGCCTTTTACTCATGCTAAAGTATTTAATAGCCTTATTATTATCTTCTAATTGTAGGTAACAATTCCCTACGCCAATTGCTAAAACAGCTATCCTGTACTCATCGCCCAACTCTTCTACTATTTTAAGACCTTCGAGATAAGTTTCCAAGGCTTTTTCTATTTTTTCATATCCCAGTAGGCAGTTACCAATCAGATTTAATGTCCTAGAAATATTAAATCTATCATTTGTTGATTCATAAATAACTTTTGCATTCATAAAATGCTGTAAGGACTGTTCGTACTTTCCTATGGCATTATAATAATTCCCAATTGCTAAATTAGATTCAGCAATTCCCTTTTTATATTTAATTTTTTCAGAATAGCTTAGTGCCTTTTCACCATATAACAAAGCACTATCTAGGTCAATGCTTTCGTACCTAGAGGATAATTCATAAAGCAATTTAATATGTGAAGTGTCTTTTCGAATTTCAAGACTACTTTCCACTCTCAATAAAGAATCAATAATGCTTTTTTGACCAAAAGAAACAAAAGCAAGTGTTATAAATCCAATTGTACATAATAGTTTGGTCAAGGTCATAGTTTCATAAAATGTAGATAAGCTGACCAAAGATAAAATAAAATCAACTTAATGCAATTTATAAATTACAGGATTTAATTTCAATATTTCTAAGCAAAACCCTCTTTAACAATATGTTCCTCATCGACTCCTAATTCCTTAAGGTCTTTTAAAACTGATTTCATCATTGGTGGAGGTCCACAAAGATAAAAATATTGATTTTTCCCTTTCATCTGTGCTTTGATAATGTCTTTTGTAATGTATCCTTGTTCACACCCTTCTTTCTTATCATCAGACAGTACATTAATCATATTCTTTCCAAGTAGTTTCTCAAAATACGCGTGTTGAATGATGTCTTCGTATTTTTTGTTGGCGAAAATAAGTTTGTTGTTTCCAATTATATTTTGGTCCTCCAAATTTTTAAGAATAGAAATAAATGGCGTAATCCCTGCCCCACCTGCTATAAATATCCCTTCATCTTTATATTCAATTGCGCCAAACACTTCACCCAATTCGAGGGAGTCTCCGCGTTCTAATTTCCCGATTTGTTCAGTAACTCCATTGTGATCTGGATAGGTTTTAATAAAAAACTCCAAATGATCATCCTTTGGTAGTGAAGTAAAAGTAAATGGGCGTTGTTCCTCTTCCCATTTTGGTTTTACAATAGACACATCAACGGCTTGTCCTGGGGTGAAGGATATATTCGATTTCTCAGTGATGATTTGCATTACATCATGAGTGGCTTTTTCTATAGATAATATTCTTACAGTTTCCATATTTATCTTTTTAAGTTTATGACTTAGTGTACTGACTTTCAAACTAATTTAGCGATGAATTGAATACAAATTAGACAAAGAAGTAGAAAAATCCAAGAAAAGAAGTGTTAAATATTGTTGTTGTTTCACGAATAGTAATTCCCCATTCAATCTACAGTCTTCTTTATGAAAAGTTCAGCCCCGGGTGAGGGGGAGTAGCGGCATCCTCTGACATTTTCGTCAGAGATAAAGCGAATGACCCGATCTAGATAATTTCTCCGCAAGCCATTGCGGAAAAATTATCTAGGCACCCCCAAATTATTTAAAAACTTTGGACCAACTTTATTCTCTACATGTAGATTACTTTAACTAATATTTCTCTATCTCTATTGAGTAGAAAAGACGCTTTTTCAAAGTTGGGTCGATTCGTTAATCCTATGCTTGTATAATTCGAAAATCCTATGCCTTCAATGGGTAAAACCCAACCTTTGTCTATTTTACCATCGGCATTTTCATCATGCAGAATATTTACAGCATAAGTTCCGCCTTTTAAAACCCTAAAGGTAAACTCAGCTGTATTGTTCTTGATCTTGACTTTTCCAGATTTATATAGCTTCTCGAATTTTTCATCAGGAATACTCCCTTTTTCATTGTACAATGAAAACTGAACGACTCCAGTGTTATTTCTCAATTCTTTGACCACCACTTTTAAGTCATAATATTCATTACTTTGACCGAAAACGGGGAATATTAATACCGAAAACAATAATAATGTTAGTAGATTTTTCATTTTTTATCTTTTTGAAATTTCAGTTTGATTCCATCAACAAAGGCATAAACTACAGGAACTAAATACACTGTTAAAACCAAGGAAGACAATAATCCTCCAATGATTACCCATGCTAAACCATTCTTCCATTCACTTCCTGATCCTTTTGCCAGTGCAATGGGGAGCATCCCAATAACCATAGACAAAGTGGTCATTAAAATTGGACGTAATCGACCTTTTCCTGATTCAATTAAAGCTGTTTTGTAATCTTTTCCTGTGGCTTTCAATTGATTGGTAAAATCGACAATCAAAATGGCGTTTTTGGTTACGAGACCCATTAACATAATAAGTCCTAACAATGCAAAAAGACTCAAGTGACTTAAAGACAAGTTGAGGGCTAAGAAGGCTCCAATAATTGCCACTGGAATGGAGAATAAAACCACAAATGGGTAGACAAAACTGTCGTACAGGGCAACTAAGATTAAATAAATCAATAGGAAAGAAATCAGTAAGACATTCCCTAATGCTCCGAAACTATCATTTTGTCGTTTAACATCACTCCCCCAAGTCATGTCGATACCTGCTGGAAGTGGATGTTCTTTTACATACGCTACGACCTCATCGGCAACTGTTCCTGATGGTTTTCCAAGTGCATTTGCGGTAATTGTAACTGCTGGTTGTCTGTCTTTTCTTTCCAACAATGATGGCGAACTGTTCTTTTCTACTTTAGCAAACTGCTTAACTTCTAAAGCCATTCCATTGGGATTAATAATAGGAAGTTCTGCTACATCTTTTGGGTTTTCACGGTTAAAACTAGCCAATTGTACACGTACGGGATATTCGTTTCCATCATCGGTGATAGAAGCATCATCGTTTCCATTGAAAGAGGTACGCAAACTCATTCCTACGTATGCAGTTGTGAGTCCAAAGCGCTGCATTAGATTTTTGTCTGGAATCACACGGTATTCTGGGCTTCCTTCCTCTACTGAAAGTAAAATATTATCTGTCCCAGGAATATTTCCCAAGACTCCATGTAAATGTTCGGCGGTTTCCATTACTAGATCTAAATCGGCACCACTCAAAGTAATTTCAATTGGAGCGGTACGTGGAACCAGTCCCATTGCGATGATAGAATATTTAATTCCAGGATAGCGGCCTTCTAATTCTGTTCTCAATTGACGCATGTAGGATTCTGTTGAAACATCTCCCTTTTTATCGTTCAATTGAATGGTCATCTCTGTTCGGTATGCAGAACCCACTCCAAGACTACCAATTCCTGTGCTTGGTCCTCCAACATTACTAAATAAACTCGCCACTGCATCTTGTTGTAAAACAAAATCTTCTACTTCTTTGGCTGCTTCATTGTTGTAATGAATAGATGTATTCTTATCGAATTCTAAACCGAGCAGGAGTTTTCCTTGATCACCAGTCGCAATCAACTCTTTTCCAATAATTCCTTGTTTCAAAATCAGACCCGTCATGCCGAATAGAGCAATAACAAATACAATAAAAATCATTTTATGATTGAGCACCCACTTTAATTGACGACCATACATTTCTTGTAGTTTATCTAATTGGTGTTCAAACCACAGTAAAAATCTATTAAAGAAATTGGTGGGTTGTAAATCGTCTTTTTGTCCAAATCTCGAGGCGAGCCAGGGGGTCAGTGTAAATCCAACCAGTAAACTCGTTAAGGTGGACGTGATAATTACCACAGAAAACTGTTGTAACATGTCAGCTACAAACACTTGAAGGAATAAAATAGGAACAAAAACAACAACGTCTACAAGGGTTATGGACAAAGCAGAAAACCCAATTTCCATACGTCCATCCATGGCTGCTTTTCGTTTTTCTTTTCCTCTGTCAAGATGAACTTGGATATTCTCCAAAACCACAGTTGCATCATCGACCAAAACTCCAATAATTAAGGACATTGCCAATAAAGTCATTAGGTTTAGGGTGTATCCTAAAATCCACATCATTGCAAAAGCAGTAACCAAAGAAGTTGGAATAGCAATCAGAACGATCAATGAGTTTCTAAAGCTTCGGAGAAATAAAAGCATTACTAAGGAAACAAGAATAATCGCCATAATTAAATCGGCAACTACTGAGTTTACAGCTTCAATTGTATTGTCTGTACTGTCATCCGCAATCACAAATTGCACGTTTTCGTCTGCATAAGTTTCTGCAATTAAATCAAAACGCTCACGTACACTTCTAGAAACATCAACAGCATTCGCGTCTCCTTGTTTCTTCAAAAGAATACCAATCCCTTCCTTTCCATTGTATCTACTCACCGAGCTAATTTCAACGGTTTTGTCTTCAACTTTGGCGATGTCTTTTACATAAATAGGGTTTCCAGGTATAGGCATTGCGACCTGAACATTTTCAATTTCTTGAAGTGTACTAAATTTTCCTTTGAGTCGTAATGAGTTATCAAACTCATCGGTTTGAATTTTTCCTGCTGGTATATCTACACCCGATTGATTAATGGCTTGTACAACTTGAAGAATTGAAACACTATGTTGTTTGAGTAAATGAGGTTGAATATTCACTTGAATTTCACGTTCTCGTCCACCTAATAATGTTAACTCAGCGACACCTTGAAGTTGTTGAATCTGAGGAAGAAAATCATTCTTCATTTTTTGATAAAACTCAGTCGCTGGTAAATCACTGGTTGCACTGATTGACATAATTGGTAAGTCATTCGGTGAAACCTTACTCATCTCTGGACTCATAATATCTGCTGGTAGATCTTTTCGAATATTGTCGATATACCGTTGTGCATCTTGCATGGTATTGTCAAGGTTGACACCATACTTTAGGTTTACGATTATCACTGATGCGTTCGGCAAAGATTTCGTCACCAAATAGTCTATACCTTCAAGATTAGAAAGTGCATCTTCGATTTTCTCACTCACCGATGTTTCAACTTCTTCAGGATCTGCTCCAGGATATCCCGTTTTAATCACCACAACAGGTTGATTAAAATCAGGCATTAACTCATAACTCAAGTTTTTAAAACCTATCCATCCCAAAAGGATAAAAACACCAAACATAACAATGATGAGAGAAGGTCGTTTTATGGAAATTTCTGTAATATTCATTTTTTTTAATTAAAAATTAAAAGTGAAAAGTGAAAAATTGGTAGTCACTTTTTTGATTCTCCTTTATGTAATTCCGTTTTTCTAATAATTAAGAATGAAAGCTAGATGTGAAAAAATAAGAGTCAACTCATTATTTTTCACTTTTAATTCTCAATTTTTCATTTCAACACTCGCTCCATCAAATAAATTCACAAATCCTCTGCTCACGATTTTATCACCTTCCGAAATTCCATCTCCAACTAAAACAGAAGATCCTTCGGTTGATAATACTTGAACAGGAACCAATACTGCTTTACCTGCTTTCACAACATAAACTTTAGCATCATCTAGTTGTCCCTGTATAACCGAAAGCGGCAATACAATTCCACTTTTTTCAGTTTTCTTATCTAGAATTACTTGTCCAAACATTCCTGCGCGAATCGGATATTCTTTATTGTTTTGCACTTCTATTTCAACAGGATAACGCGCTGCGGGATTTGCTTTACTTCCTATAGCAATTATTTTTCCTGAGAAGTTAACTTGTGGATATTGATCTGCCTTCAATACCACCTCATCACCTATAGAAAAGGCATTAACTTCTCCTTCACCAACATAAGCTGTGAAGCGTAAAACATTCATTTGACTTAACTGAAGTAGAGGAACTCCTGGTGCTGCAAATGCGCCTATTTCCACAAATTTATGTGTAATTGTTCCATCAAAAGGAGCGCGAATTGTCGTCTTATTGATTTGTTCTTCAATGGTTCTGCGTTGAATAATTGCAGATTGCAACTGAAGTTGAATTTTATCTAGTTTTGCCTTTTGAATGGCATCAGCTTCAGTTAGAATACGGTAGCGTTCATAATCTTTTTCTAAATCTTTAACTTGAATTTTCACACTCTCGAGTTGTAATTTCAAAAGAGAATTATCTAATTCTATAAGGATTTGACCTTTTTTGACTTCGCTTCCTAGGTCTACTTTAACAACATCTATTTTTCCTTGGATATCTGCATTTAGCTTTACTTCTCGGTTGGCCATAAAATTACCATCGATGGTTTGGCGTGTATCCATATTGGAAACCTTAGCTGTAATTGCATCAACTTTGATGCTTTTATCTTTATCATAATGAAAAACAATGGCTTCTGTTTCCGTTTTGTTTTTCATCAGCTGAAAAACAGTAATACCTACAAGTCCGGTAAGTACAACAATCGTAATTATCTTTTTCATCATTTTCTTTATTAGCGTTATTTAATCAGTAGGTTTCCAGATTCTTTTTTCAATTTTAGATCTGCTTTAAGGTATTCTATAATTGTGGCTAGGTATTCCATTTGCGCTTTATTCACTTCGGTTTCCGCCATAATCACATCAGTTAAAGACACAATGCCTTCGTTATGTTGTAAAATCGTTTGATCATATATTAATTCTGCCAATTTTAATTGTTCTTCCACCATTTCCTTTGTGGTATTGGCATTGTTTTTTTCCATAACAGCATTTTCTATATTGACTTCAGTTTGGTCTTGAATCAATTCAATCTGAATAGCCGTAGCATCAATTTCTAATTGTTTGTGCTGGATTTTTCTTTTTGTTACCATTCCATTAAATAGCGGCATTGAAAGTTGAATTCCTGCTAAGCCTTTGGGATAAAAATTTAAAAATCGATTGGGAGATTCATCGTACCCATATCCTGTTGTTCCATAAGTTGCAAATGCATTTAATGAAGGCAAATACCGGGTTTTTTGAAGTGTATTTATCTGCGTGTAGAGCAAATTAGATCTCGCTTCTGCTAACTGAACAGAAAGAGAATTCCCTGTTTCATAATTCTCAATCTTTTTAAAATCAATTGCTTTATCAATTTCAATAGGGTCTGTCAAAGGTTTTCCCATTAAAAACTTAAGCACATTCATCACACGATCATATTTCGCAGCACTTGTTTCACGTTCCTTCTCAAGTTGTAGCAATTTCAAACGTGCTCTGTTTACATCTGTCCCTGTCAACAATTCTTGTGTTTGAAGTAACTCCACATTTTTCAATAATTGTTTAGCATTAATAATGTTGGAATCAATAAAGTCTAGGCCTTGCGATAGAATTTGTGCATTGTAATAAACTGTTGAGACTTCAAAAAACACTTCTTCCTTCGATTTTAAACTCTGAATCCGTGTCAGTTCTGTTGCCGCTTTGATGGTTTTTATATTCCCATATAATTCTGGATTATAAATTGGAATTGCTAAAGTTAAATCAGCATTAATATGATGGGGAACTCCAAATTGGGCTTCTTTAAATTGACCATCAGGTCCCCCAAAAACACTCATTGGCATTAACTGATATGGTAAATCGGTGAAGTACTTGTAATCTGCGTTAAGATTAAGTTTAGGATTTCGATAGCCCTCCACAACACGTACCTGCTGAAGACTCGACTCCATTTCTAATGAATTAATTCTTAACCGTTTATTATGTACTTCTGCTGAATCAATACATTGTTGTAAAGTCCATACTTCTTGTGCTTGAAGAAAACTTAAATTCAAAACAAAGAGTATTGGAAACAATAGTTTGCGAGCACTTACTAACTTCATTGTGTAAATTTTTTTAAACTGTATTACTTTCCACTGATCATTTCAGAAGAAATTCCTTTTTTATTGGTGTATTCTGCTACTACTATTCCGACAATATGAAGCAAAATAAATATAGGGAACCAATAAATCCCGAGTTTATGAATTGTTTCAATTGAATCTTTCAGTTCAGGAAAGAAACCTTGTTTCAAAGAAACTCCCGTAACAATAGAAATAAGAGCAAAAACATAAAAGAACAAATAAATATTCCCTTGCAATCTTTCTTTCACAGGTAGCTTTGCGTTGAATGGATTGGGAAACTTAATTCCTTTAAATATCATATAAACAATACGCACCAAAAAAGCAAAAATCATTATATAGGCAAAAATGATATGCCATTCCCACATGGGTTCACGGATTGCTTTAGCAATAACAATCATTTCCTCTTCTGCGAGAGCTTGTGTTTTACTCCCGATAATAGAAGCGATGTGGTGTTTATTCATCCAGAACATCCGTAAAAAGCCAGTGATAAAAAGTACAATCGTTGCTATGGCAATTGTCCAATGTAAAAGCCTATGTAAGGGAGTGAATTTATTTTTTGTTTCCATAGCTATTTTTTCTCAATCATTTTTAAAATTCCATTGAGGACTTTCATTCCATCCTTTTCAACATTAGATTTATTCCCTGAAAGTTTCCATTTCATTACTGCCATCCTCATTCCACCGGTAATAATTGTAGTCATTGTACCTGGCTTAATCAAAGTGCTGTATTGATTATTGCTTTGTCCTGTTTTGATATTTTCATGAACAACTTTATGCATGGAATCCATAATTTCAGCTACTTTATTACTCAAAGATTTATCAAAATGGAATATACTTTCAGCGAAAATCACACTAATAATAGCTGGTTTTTGTGCAAAAGTAACCAACTGTGAACTAAATATTTTTCTCAATCGATCTCCAGCACTTTCGCCTTCTTGAAAAGATATATTATCAATTCTTTCTTTCATTTCACTTTTAAAGTACACCAACAAACCCAAAAGAATTTCATTTTTTCCTGTGAAATGTCGGTAAAGTGCAGGTTCTGACAAATTAATATCCGCAGCTAAGGTCTTGATGGTCAGGTTTTGTATCCCATATTTATCAATGCGTTGCGTTGCCGCCTCCATTATTTCAATTTGTCTCGCTGTAAACTCCATATTATTAATATATCAAAACACTGTTAGTTAGTATTCACTCACAAATGTAAAGTTTATATTTCGATTACCAAATATTTTACAAAAAATTTGTTGTTTTTATAACTAGTTAGTCAAAAAGAAAGCTCTCCACCTTTGATATTACCCCCTGAATGCTTCAATTTAAACATTTTAAAAAGAAAGGGTCCTATGACTTATAATGGAACACGGATGAGTCGCAGAAAAACTATAAGTTAAATAAGTCACAGAGTATATGATGGATTGTAATATGTTTCCACGTTGCAGCTTGGAGTTTAGGAACAGGTTTGTTGTAAACTAAATCACCTTCTCCGAGGATTTAAATACTAAAAAATGAAGGCTTTTCTTGCACAAATAAAAATCCGTGATTCACGACAACTATAAGAGACTGCGATGCTTTTTGAAGTTTCTCGTCATTGCTCTATTGAGCCTGTCGAAAAAGCCCTACAATTTCACTTTGGAAAGATTAAAGAGAATCAATAAATTGATATTAAAAGCTAAACAATTACAAATTATCAAAAAAAGTTTACCCGAAGTACTACTTAAAGTACTATCGAATAAACTTTTATGTTTTGGAACAATTCCTTTTAATCTACTGGAAGTAGGCGTGATACATTTCATAAGAAGCTAAAAGTTCATCTACGATGTGACTTGCTTCTTGAACATTATCAGCGTTTTTCAATGCTTTTGTTAATTCCAAATGAGGGTGTAGCCATTTGTGTAGTTCGTCATGACTTACTCCATCCATTGTACAGCTAGAGATCAGTTGACTATTTTGTCCTGCTAAGTTTTCAGCTAAACTTTTATAATCTTCATCACCACTATCAGCATAAGCTTTTACAAATGATTCTCCCTTTTTAACAAAAGGTTTCATTTCCTCATTCACTATCCATTTTTCACCATCATTTAAGGTAATTGCTTCACCATCATCATGTGAATGTGCATCACTTTCCGCTGCTGGATGTTCATTTTCTCCTTCTGGATGTTCGTGATGATCAACAGTTTCTTGTGGTTCAGCCACAGCTTCAGTTGCATTATCACAACTTGTTAAAAAACCTAGACTAAAGATTCCTAATGTTAAAATTACGTGTTTCATATTATTTATTTTTAATTAAAGTTAAATTAGTTTCTATCATGTTATTTCCATAACGGATAATATCAAATTCAAAATTAGATATTCTCCATTTATACATCAACAAACGAAAAGACCCCATAACAACATGTAAAAGATCTTCCGAAGTAATTGATTTCGTAAAAACACCTTCTTGTTGGGCCTGAAGAACAACAGGTAAAAGGTACTTCATTTTGATTTGCATTATCCGATTTACTGTTTGATTAATATTCTTACTTTCTTCAAATAGTCCATCTGAAAAAACAGCTACTACAAAATGAGGATGTTGATTGAAAAAATTGAGTTGGCTTACAAATAAAGCATTGAAATTCTCTTCCGTAGTAACTTCCTCAGAAATAGAATTTTTAAAACGCTGATCCATATTTTCAGCTAAATAACTCAACATTCCAACGATAATTTCCTCTTTACTCGCAAAATGTCGGTAAACTGCACTTTCAGAAAACTTCATCTCTTTTGCAAGGTTTTTTATGGTCAAGCCATGAATTCCTGATGCGGTAAGAATCTTTCCTGCTGCGGTAATTATTTCTTGTTGTCTTTCTGTTATCTTCATCTTGTTTGTGAACGGTCACTCACAAAAGTAAGTATAAATAACTAAAGTCCAAATATTTAGGTAAAAAAAACTATGTCTTATAGCCTTCAGCGCTGATTACCAACCCATTGATTTTAACTCAAGAATAATAGATACTGTATTTTTGGAACTTAAGTAAAAAAGAATTATCTTTCTTACAATTATAATGTCCTACGCTTTTAAAACTGTGAAAAACAATAGACTATTACTCGCTCTACTGTTGCTATTTATTTTTACGCTTACAGAAATAAAAGCACAATCTTATACAACTATACAGCCTTCTGGGTCACAGAACGCTGTAAACACTGATGCTGGGTCTATTAATATAGAAACCAGAAGAAGTACTTTACACTTTATTTATAATGCTATTGAGCTAAATGATGCAGGATCGAATGCAGTTTTAGCTGGGCCGTTTACTCGCGCAGCTGGGCTTACAGGAAGTCAAAGTTTTGATATATCAGGGGTAGGTGCTCAGTTTATATATGTATCGGCATCTGTTTATAGAACAAATACAACTCCTCAAATAGATGATATTTGGTTAACTGTAACAGAACCTTCTCCATTACCCGTTGAGCTTACTTCTCTATCTGCAGAATGTGACAACGACAAAGTTGAGATTGCTTGGACAACGGCTTCAGAGTTATACTCATCTCATTATATTGTTCAACGTAGTGATGACTTAACTTCATGGACAGATGTTGCAATAGTTAACGGAAAAGGAACTTCAAATGTAACTTCAAACTATATGGTTACAGACTACAGTCCTTTACGTGACGTTAATTACTACAGGTTAATTCAATATGATATGAATGGTGAGTTCGAAGAATACGGACCGATATCGTCAAAATGTAACTACAGTGATTTCTCAATAAGCTTATATCCGAATCCAAATGATGGAGATTTCACCATAAGAAGTGAAAGCGACCATATAATCAGTGATGCGGTATTATCTATTGTGGATGCAACTGGAAAAATCATCCACAGTGAAAAGACAACTTTCGGAAAAGGAACAACACTTTATAAATTCCATGATTTAAACCTTTTAAAAGGAAGTTATTTCTTAATGATTAGCCATACACAAAAAGCTATTCAACCAATAAAGTTTATAGTTAGATAGCAAGAAATATCGAACTTTGATAGTGAAACTACATGATCATTATTATCAACTAACATTAGAAAAAGAGTTGTTCTATACTGGTCTATTTTTGCCCTTATGTGAAAAATAAAAGGAGAATGATTGTCCAACATATAAAAAAACGGGTGAACATTAATTGTTCACCCGTTTTAAATACTTTTATAAGTCGTGTTTATTAAATTTTCATTCCTTTAACAACCCTATCCTTACGTTGATTTTTCTTCCAGTTTTTAAGTTTAACCATTAAGTAAGCAGAAGAACTTCCACGTACTGCATAGTAAACAGATCCACCATAATCAAGTTCACCTTTTCCATTTGCCCATTGAGCAACGAGGTAAAATCTTCCATTAGAAATGTTTTGACGTTCTGCGAATCTTAAAACACGTCCACCACCTAACTCAAATCTAATTTGAACAGTACCATCATCTTCAGCAGTTTCAAAAACACAAGGTCTGTTTGCTGGGATAACTATACGTTCAGAAGTTGAGCGTTCAGAAGTAACTAGTTCTCCTGAACTACCAGTTGTAGCAACTGATTGTTGTTTATCACTTCGTTCTAAAATAATGGCCTCAGATGTATAAAACTGAACCTTCTTCATTTTATCAGAAGTTAAATCAAAATCAGTTTTAATTTTAGTGGTGTACGGTACTTTTGTAGCACAGCTTCCGAGTAGGACAAGAGTTAATAATGCGAATAATATTTTCATTATGATTATATTTTATTTTTCGTTTATAGAGTACGAAAATAAGAACAAATAATGTTCCAACGCAATTAATTAACCAATAAATTACAACCGCGCATATCGCTTTGATCAAATCGACCTAAAATTTTGAATTTATTTTCTGACTTTACACCCAGATCATCCGTTGCTATAAAGGCACAACTGTATATATTTGCTAAGTCAATTATGTTTACCCCTCCCGTTCTTCCATCGGAAAGAATATGTAAAGGATCATTGATATCTCGAACCATTACCTTCATCCAACTGGGTGTTTTGAAGTATTCACTTCCATCTGTATAAGCTTGTGAAAGCAATTCTGTCATTCCATATTCCGAATAAACTTCTGATACATTTAAACCATTTATTAAGATTTGGTGTAATTCTTCTTTAATCATTTCCTTTCTTTTGCCCTTCATTCCACCAGTTTCGATTATTTTTATTCCTGAAAGATCAACTTTTCTTTCAGCAAAATCCAATAAAGCATACGAAACCCCAAACAGAATAATAGCTTTACTTTCAATCTTAGCTGATTTTATAGCTTGAATGAGTGCTTCAGGATCTGACAAATAAAATCCAGACAAATGATGTTGAGATTCTTTTATTAAATGGTCCACCATATATACTAATGAAGAATCTCCTTGATCCACATAATTCGGAAGTAGCGCCATAATTATAGACTGCTTAGGATCTGCGATTTGTTCTGAAAAAGTCTTTAAAAATGACCGCTCATATAACTTTATTGATGCAACATAGTGCTGACTACGCGTTCCCAAAGTTGTTCCTGAGCTTTTAAAAACTACCTGACTATCAATCTCTTTCGAGAGAACAGTATGTGTTTTAAAAAAAGAAATAGGTAAAAAAGGAATTTCTGTATAGTCTTTTGGATTTGTACGTCCAAGCGCATCACAAAAATCACCATAAACCTTTACGTGCTGATATTGATATTTAAAGACACTTAATGCCGCACGATTAAAATCGGCTTCTGTTGTGATGTCAAATATTGAATTGATAATGGTTTTTTGGTGCAGCACTACGATAATATTAAATCCGAGACAAAAATACGAATCTGTTAGTTATCAGATACGATTGTTGCTAAAAAGAATAAGAGCCTAGAACGGGCGTTCTAAGCTCTTATCACACTAATCAACCTAACCTACTACTACTACTGATACAAATTTACAGTAATTTCTTGAAATAAAAATGGAATTAGCAAAATAATTAAATCAGGTAGCTTTACAACAGATAAGAATACAGCTAATCCTGAAAAAAACATAAAAATATTCGTCGGCATGTTTAATATATTCGTCGAAACCTTTGACTTCTACATCAGTATTCGAAACGATAGCTCCCAGCCTTTTCTTCAATAAAATCAACATTTTAACATCTTTAGCTTTCCAATACTTACTTGTTTTTACATCAACTTATTTGTGTCACACCTAAGCGTTTAACACTTTGAAAAAACCAAACCGATATAAATATCTTATTATTTATACAGTGAGATTTAGTATTTTTATAATCCTATGGTTAAAATATTCAAATACTTCGTGTTTTTGGTTCTGCCAATGGGTCTCTCCTCTTGCTTTGAGCTCATTGAAGATACTACATTAAACGCTGATGGTTCTGGTAATTACAAGCTCACCCTTAATCTAAGTGCGAGTACTACTAGAATTAATTCTATTATGGCCATGGATTCTGTTGATGGAAAAAAAGTTCCTTCACGCAATGAGTTAAATACAGAATTTCAGAAACACCTGAAAAAACTAGAAGCCAAAGAAGGTATTTCAAATGTCAGTGGATCTATTAATACGGAAAACTGGATTGTTAAAGTTGATTTAAACTTCAAATCATTAGCTGAATTAAAGGAAGGAATGATAGCATTAAGTAAGGAAATCAATAAACATAAGTCTTCAGAAAATATTAATGAAGTTCAATTGAGTTATCAAGACAATCTATATACAAGGAAGTTTGGCGAGTTTATTCCTGAAAAATGGCAAAATCAGATCAAATCAGATCAAGACTTCAGCCGACTCAATGAAGGTAAATGTGTTTTTATTCAACGTTTTGATCGAGAAGTTTCAGAAGTAAGTTCAAAAGAGGCGCGTATTTCAAAGAGTAAAAAGGCCGTAATGCTTCAACTCTCTCCTACTGAAATTGTTAATCATCCTGAAAAACTAGATTACACCATAAAAACAGCACCCTAATTACAGGATAACTATAAAGTTTAATGCATTTTTTAACTAATTTCGTATTCTAATAAATAAAAAGATGAATAAAATAATCGCATCGCTATTAATACTTTTCAGTTTCACCTTTGTTAAAGCACAAGTGCAACTGATTCCTGATTCAGTCTATTTTGTAATGGAGGTAGATTTAGGTAAAATCATAAAAACGGTTCCTCTTGAAGACATTAATAAATTTGAAGTCATTAAAAATAATTTAAGTCAATTAACGGATATAGCAAATGATATAAATGATATCTCAGAATTGGGAATAGATTTTAATTCTAAATTAGTTGCCTATATTACTGAGAGAGAAAAGTACTCTTCTACAACTGTTATAATTCCGATTAAAAACAGGGATCAGTTTATAGGGTTTTTTGATGATTTAGACCAGATTATATTAAAAAAGAATGATCCTATTATAAAGGATGATTTTATCATTATAGTTAGAAAAAATGAGTGTATAATCACTGATATTAATTGGAAATCTTCTTATTTCTCAGGGCAAACCAGAGATTTGTTTGATGAAAAAGCTTGGGAATTACCCGATAATTACTATTACTTATATGGATATGATTATATAGATTACGATGATATTTATTACGATGAAGAAGTCTATGATGAAGAAGAGTATTACGAAGAGGAGTATTATGAGGACGCTGTTGAGGAAGAATTCTATAAAGAGACTGAAGACACGACCATCATTGAGATTGAAGATATAGATGAGGAGTATTCTAACGAGGATGAGGATTATGACGGTTATGTATATGAAGAAAGCTATTACGCTGAAAAAGAAAGAGTACTAGAAGAAAGATTCCAAGAAGTAATGGATTCTATCATAGCAATTGAGAAAAATCAACATGTAATACAATTATTAGCATTCTTTGATAACCCACAGAACAACCTTTTAAAAAATGATCCTCTTTTTAAGAAAGTCAGTGCAGAGGTTTCAGATGCAAAGATTTATTATAATCCATCCATGAATCCAGAAATAAATAGAGAACTGAGATACATACCGTTTGGAAGGTTTTTATATGATGAACTCAATGAATTTAGACAGTTTGCATATTTAAACTTTACCACTGAAGGAATTCAGGTCGATTGGAAATTCAAAAGTTCTGAAAACTTTGGTAAAGTAATGAATGCCGCTGCATCTGGCAAATTGAATAAAAAACTGCTCAAATACATTCCTGATTATGCGCAAGGATTTGGGATCTACAACGTCAATTCCACAGGAGCTTATGAACAATTAAAGGAAACCTACCTCCCTATTCTTGACGCTTCAGAGGATGGAAGAGAATTGTTGGGAGCTGCAATTTGGTCGACCATAGATGAGTTCATAAACATGGAGGCTGTTACATCAATTTACCCACCGCAAATGTTAATTACTTACGCCGGTTTAAAAGAGGTTTTATTATCAAAAGTTTCATATGAATATGATGAAGAAACCTTTCAATACACCGAAATTGACACAACTTATTTAGAAAAAATTCCAATGGTTTCTTTTGTTATTGCTAACGAACGGGCTTATTTATTAGAAAAATACTTTAAAGCTATTATGAAACTTGAAGAAGGATTGATCCAAAAAAATGAAAACTACTATACCATTTTAAGTGATCCTTTTATGATTGGAGTACCGTACTATTTTGCAATAATAGATGATGTTATCATTTTTACGAATGATGAAAACACAGTGAAAAACAATTTGGCTGGTTACAACAATAGTGCATTTGACCGTTCAGTCTATAAAAAAGCAAAAAAAGCAAAAATGTTCTACGCCCATTTAGATCTTTCTCAAGTAAGTGCTGATATCGCAACCTTAGGTATCTACAATGACACTGAAGAGTTTTTAAGCAGATTTGAAGACAAAACAGCCAAAGTTGACTTTGAAGTTTCTTCAGTAGGAAAAGATCAAATCAACTATAGTTTAAAAATAAACACCAATGAAAAGTATAAAAATGGTGCTTACTTTTTATTTGAGCTGATCAATGAAATTTATCTCATTAATAATGGATCGTCGGGTGCATATCCTAAATAAGTAGCGAGAATAAAATATGAAAATATACATTAAAGTTGCCATTGCTTTTTTTGCACTTCTCTTCGGAGTGGTAGCTTTAATGGAATTTTATCCTACCCCTAAAAAGGATAAAGTTTTTCAACTCCTTGATCAAGTTGAAGAAAACGGCTTTGCTTTTCATGCTGATTTAACCAAGTTATTTTATGAAATTGAAAAATACGGGAAGGAGAATGAACTTGATTTAGCCAGTAGGGTAATCTCTGGTCAGGTTAAACAACAGCTTCTTAGGTCTGGACTAAAGTTAAAAGAAACTTATTTCACCTATTCAATTTATAAGAATCAAGTCCGTTCGTTTTATGCTGAAATAGCTGACACAACAGTATTTGAAGAAGCTTTCAGTCGCTTTTCAGGTTACTTTGATTTGGAGAAATCTATTGAAAATCCATTTTTATATCAATCCTCAAGTGTTGATATAAGTATTGAAAAACATCCGAAATATGTAAAGATCAATTGGGGGAAAGCGAATCATCAAAAAAAATCAAACAGTCAAAAAAAGTCTAGCGCCATTTTCAGAAAGCTGCTTCAATCTCCAAATCATGGGGTAATTAATACAACAGGAACTGCTTTTTTAGATTCAAATGATTTCGCGTATTTTACATACAGTTATGAAGAAAACCTCCGTTTTACAATGGATTGGAAGGTAACAAAAAACCATCCTTTACAGACAAAAGAAAAATCTATACCTATATACTCATCTCAAAAAAATAAAGTTCAAGCTTATACCAATGTTGATCTACAGCAAATTCAACTGTTCACCAATCCGCTACTAAAGCAAAAAGGAATTTCTTTTTTAGATAAATTACCGCAAGCAGTGAAAGAAATGCTCAATTTATGGAATGGGCAATCCTCACTTCAATTGGGTGGAAAGATAAACACTGAAACAATTCAATATATTACAGAGTTTGACGACGATTTTAATCAAGTTGAAAAGAGGATTGTTAAAATTGATAGTATTCCTGACTTGGGTGTATATTGGGGAACAAATCAACCTAAAAAGTCTTTTGATTTATTACAAAACTTTCCAAATGTTAAGATGCAGAACTCGCAACTCCAGCTGGCTTTATTTCCACCTTTAAATATAAATCAAGAAAGAAATTCCTTAACAGCTGGCTCTAGTAATGCGAAGTTTAAAAATCTGAAAAATAAGCACATCCTATTTATCAATTCCGATAACGAACTGATAAGGGGGAGCTTAATTGTACAAAAATCCGCTAAAAATATAGTTCATTTTGAATTAATTCTAAAAGACTTTACGTTTCAGAAAAAACTCAGCATCTCCAATTTTTGGTAATAAACTGGAGAATTTAAGCTTGTTTTGCACGGTTTTATCCTTTTTTCTATCTAGAATCAGTATGAATTACTCCTGTTTTAATTGTTTTTGTTCAATATTTCAGCTATCCTAACTAAGGTACAAGCTTTTAGAATCAAGCCTTCCTAGTTAATTTTTCAACATTTTTGTTATATTATGCATTCTACCTGTAGGTTTTTATATTCTAAACTGTCTTATCGTATATGATTTTATGTGTATTTTTAGAAAAAAATACTACTTATGAAAAAAATTTACTCATTACTATTTATTGCATTGCCGTTTGTGATGTTTTCACAACAGACAATCACATCTATCTCCAATGGTATAGCAACAAACCCAATGGTTTGGGACTGCTCATGTTTCCCATCTACAACTGATAACATTATCGTTAATCATAACATTACCATGAATACGAATTGGCTTATCAATGGTGGAGGTTCAATCACTGTCAACTGGGGAGCAACGTTTCAACAAGACAGTCAATACCGTTCTATCCTAATTGATGGAAGCGGAGCTAGCTTTGTTAACCATGGAACAACTAAAATGACCAGCTTTGCCCTTACGAATGGCTCTACCGTCCACAATCATTACATTATGAGTTTGGACTCTGCCCTTTGGGTGAGTGTTGGGTCCACTTATATGAATCACGGGAATACTATCGATATAGACAGCACTTACATCCAAGGAACGCTTATCAATGAAGGTGTATTTAAAAAAGGTGATTTTCTAAATGATGGAACGGTGAATAATTCTGGTTATATTCATACAGATTCTTTGGCAAACAGAGGTGTTTTTATCTCAACGGCTGGAAGTATTGAAGCATACGATTTTGGTAACAACGATGTGTTTGAAATTGGTGGTTCTTCTTACATGACTGTTATAAATGATGCATACAACGACGGAGACTTAAAAATAGCAAACGGTCGTAGCATACGTATTGGAAATGACTTCACAAATGCATATCTTAATGATCCTTCTAACGTATATAATAACGGACTTTTTGAAGTTGCTCGTAATTTCTTAAATACAGATACACTTCGTGGATCAGGTGTTTTTTGTATTGGAAACTTGAGTACAAATACCGGAGTAGTTATGGGCACATTGGATATTTGCGATAACACAGGGGGAGGTTTCTTTGATCTTAATACAGGAACTATTACTTCAGGAGTTACTGATTGCATCACGGGATGTACCGTTAATGTAGAAGAAGAAAAGAACAAAGATCTTGTTACTATTTATCCAAACCCGGTAAGTAATGTACTTAATATTCAAGGTGAAACAGTTGGAACTTATAGCATAGTTGACATCACAGGAAATCAAGTACTAAGTGGTCAAATTAGTCCGAAAATTGATTTAAGTGAATGCTCACCTGCTATTTATTTCATTCGTTTAAACACACAAAGCGGTGTTTCTACAATAAAATTCATCAAACAATAGATAAATTATTCTGCATCCCCGAGAAACAGCTTTTTTAATTCAGTTGCGTCTTGGGGATTCATTTTTCCAGCGAGAATTAAGCTTAATTGTTTACGACGAAGAGCACCTTCAAAACGTTGAATTTCTTCTTCTGTCTCAGGAACCAACTCAGGGACACTAATCGTTCCTCCATTTTGATCAACAGCTACAAAAGTATAAATCGCTTCGTTGTGTCTTACACGTTCTCCAGAAACTTGATTTTCCACAAAAACATCAATAACAATCTCCATTGAACTGTTAAAAGCACGGGAGACTTTAGCTTCTAATGTAACAATATCAGATTCTCTAATTGGCGAACCAAAAGAAACATGATTTACAGAAGCCGTTACAACTACTCTTCTACTGTGGCGTTGTGCTGAAATTGCAGCAGTAACATCCATCCATCCTAAAAGTTGACCTCCAAATAGATTTCCATGTGGATTTGTATCATTCGGTAAAACAATCTTTGTTGTAATTGTTTTAGATTCTGAAGGTGTCTTTGCTTTCATCTGATTTTTTTTACAAAACTAATACAAGCCAAAGACATTTTACCCTTTCTAGAGATTTATTTGCACCGTTCCCCCCCTACATAATACAGAATAACGTTAATCTCTTCCTATTTTATCAAAATATTAAAGAATCCATTTAACTTTGTTCACCATGAGTTATACCGTATTAAAAGCATTGCACATCATTTTTATGGTCAGTTGGTTTGCTGGACTATTCTATATCGTGCGCTTATTTATCTATCATACAGAGGCGCAAGATAAAAGTGAACAAGAAAAGGAAATTCTTGGAGCACAATTTAAAATCATGGAACGCAAGTTATGGTGGATAATCACTACGCCAGCAATGATTTTAACCCTTCTTTTTGGAACTTTAATGTTTGTTGAAAACCCTGCATTGTTGACGATGGGTTGGATGCATCTTAAATTGACATTTGTTGTTTTATTACTTGTTTATCATTTTATCTGTCAGAAAATAATGCGAAAACTAGATAAAAATAGTTTTACATGGAGTTCAAATCAATTGCGTTTATGGAATGAAGTGGCCACTTTAGCACTTGTTGCAATTGTCTTTTTGGTCATTATGAAAAACAGTCTCAATTGGATCTATGGAACGGTTGGCTTTTTTGCCACGGCTGTTGCATTAATGATTGGAATTAAAATTTACAAACGCTTAAGAAATAAACAATCATGACATATATTGATACCCACGCACACCTTTATGTAGACCAATTTGATGAAGATCGTGATGCGATGATTCAACGTGCAATAGATAATGGAGTGAGTAAGTTATTTCTTCCAAACATAAATATTTCTTCCATAAAGAAAATGGAACAATTGGTTGTAGATTATCCGAACATCTGTTATTCCATGATGGGGATTCATCCTTGTGATGTTCTAAAAGATTGGGAAGCGCAATTTGAAGAGGTGAAAACACATTATAAAAAAGGTCACCACATTGCCATTGGTGAAATTGGAATTGATTTATATTGGAGTAAGGAATTACAAAAAGAACAGACGGCAGCTTTCCGTGCGCAAATTAATTGGGCTAAAGAAGAAAACTTACCCATTGTGATACATTGCAGAGATGCTTTCGATGAGATTTTTGAAGTCTTAGATCAAGAAAATGATGACCGTCTTTTCGGGGTTTTTCATTGTTTTACAGGAAATGAAGAGCAAGCGCATCGGATTCTGAATTATGGTGGATTTAAACTCGGGATTGGAGGAGTGGTAACTTTTAAAAATAGTGGTGTAGATAAAGCAATTCAAAATATTGATTTAAAACACATTGTTTTAGAAACAGATGCGCCTTATCTTGCACCTATGCCCTTCCGTGGAAAAAGAAATGAAAGCGCTTATATTCCATACATTGCTAAAAAGCTCTCAGACATTCATTCAATTAGTGAAGAAGAAGTAGGTAGAATAACAACGGAAAATGCCTTAGCAGTTTTCAAAATAAATGCATAATCATGAAGCAATCTAAAGTTTTATTGATCTATACTGGAGGAACAATTGGAATGATTGAAGATCCGGAAACGGGTGCTTTAACCGCATTTGATTTCAATCATTTAAGCGATCAAATTCCAGAGCTTTCCCGAATTAATGCAGAGTTAAAAGTCGTTTCTTTAGGAATGCCTATCGATTCTTCAGATATGAATCCGATGATTTGGCAAGATATAGCGCAACAAGTTGTAGATAATTATGAAGCATTTGACGGCTTTGTAGTACTTCACGGCTCGGATACAATGGCTTTTACTGCAAGTGCATTAAGCTTTATGCTTCAAGGTATCAGAAAACCAGTTATTCTAACAGGTTCACAACTTCCGATTGGTAAGATTCGTACAGACGGGAAAGAAAACTTAATAACTTCGATTGAAATCGCTGCTTCAAAAGACAAAAATGAAGAGGCAATAATTCAAGAAGTAGCCATTTATTTTGAATATTCTTTATACCGAGGAAACAGAACATCAAAAGTATCTGCCCATGCATTTGAGGCCTTTATTTCACCGAATTATTCAGAATTAGCAATTGCTGGAGTCGATATTAAATACAGCACCTCTGCATTCTACAAAACGAATTTAACTGAATTGGATTATAAATTCAAAATGGATGATAGGGTTGCTTTAATGAAAATATTCCCAGGGTTCTCTACAAAAGTATATAAAAGTATGTTTGACATTCAGCAGGTAAAGGCTGTTGTTATTGAATCTTTTGGCGCTGGAAATGTTCCCAACAACACCAATTTCTTTGAAATGATTAAGACTTACATCGCATCAGGAGGAATTGTTATCAATATTACACAATGTTCTTCCGGGAGTGTTTCCCAAGGAAAGTATGCCAATAGCACAATGTTAAATGAAATGGGTGTGATAAGTGGCGTTGACTTAACCACAGAGGCTGCAATTACGAAGATAATGTACTTATTGGGTAATTATAGTGATACATCAGAAATCAGTCGTTTAATGCAAAGCTCGCTAGTTGGGGAGTTATCTTAAGAAATTAAAAAACCAATTTAGAATTCGTAATTGATAATTCATAATTCATAAAAATAAAGGCATAAAAAAACCGTCACGAATGTTCGAGACGGTTTTTTTAGTATCTAATGGGAATTATCTAATTCCGTATCTTCTTAACTTTCTGTTATCAATCACATCTGCTGATTTAATCATTGCAGTACGGAATTGACTTTCAATTGAAGTTCTGTATTGAGTTTTTAATTGCTCTATTTCTGCAGAGTAATCAGCCGATTCGTCTTCTGGTGAAGTCGTTTGATCAACTCTAAGTACAAATACCCCATTCGTTCCTGTAACTGGAACAGACATTTCACCGTCTGCTAATCCAGAAAAAGCAGTTCCGATAATTTGTGGCTCACGTCCTACAGCAACATTATTTGCAGAGAAAGTCAAACCTTCTGTTTCAATTTTAGCACCTATTTCATTTGCTAAAGCTTCAAGATCTTTTTTCCCAAGCATTTGATCCGTTAAATACTGTGCTTGTTTCTCTTTTCTCAACTCAGCACGCATTTGGTCTTTAACCAACTCTAAACGTGGTGCACCTTTTTCGATAATTTCAGATACAAACGCTACAATGATTCTGTTTTGATCACGAATAGGAGATGAACTAATGTCACCTTCTTTTACACCATCTTCATAAGCCAAACGGAGCAAACGTCCTTCTGAAATCTCATTAAAACCAGTAACAGAAGGATTCTCATCTTGGATTGTTGCAAAACGAACAGTATGACCGTTTTCTACCACGAATGAATCAAATAACTTAACTCTCTCCTCACTTGTTTTATTAGTAAACATATCGTCTAATTCATAAATATAGTTAGACGCTACACTATTTACTTGATCAGCAGTTGTCTTTGTTGCTTCAATTACCTTTACGATATCTGCAAGAATTGGACGTTTTGTTGCTTCACGGTCTAAAACTTCAACGATATGAATTCCGTAATCTGTTTTTACAGTTCCTAAAGACCCTAATGGTTTTTGGAAAGAGAAATCATTAAATTCTGGAACCATCATTCCCTCAGCAAACTTCTCATATTTACCTCCATTATTTACAGATCCTGGATCCTGACTAAATTCAGTTACCATTTCCTCAAAGTTGTTTTTTGATAAAATAACTTTTACAATACTGTCTGCTTTTACCTGTGCAAGATCAAATTCTTCTGGGCTAGCAGCATTTAACAATATGTGACGAACAGTAGCTGTTTTTTCTTGTCCAAAACCTAAAACTTTAGAGATTTTAGCGCCGTCTTGACCTATATATGGTCCAACAACATCTCCAATTTTAGAAGCTTCAAATTCCGCTGCAAATGAAGCAGGATATGTTGGTCCTGGCTGACTTGAACCTTCCGGACGAGCCATAGCTGTAGAATCATTTACATATCTTTTAATAGCGCTAAAACGTAAAACAAACAATGAATCGTTCTTTGCCGCTTCAAACTTTGGTTTCAATTTCTTAAGGTGATCAAGTGCGTATAAAGAATCTTCTTTACTTGGATTAATTGGCAAAGTAAAGTATGAAATCTTGCGACTTGCTTTTTGTTCGTACTTCTTGTCATTTTTATGTGATTCAAAATACTTCTTTACCTCTTCATCAGTTGGTTCAGCAACTGCATCATTAGGTACTTTTGTAAAGTTTTGGTAAACATAAGTAATGTTTTTCACTGTTTTCTTGGCATTGAACTCATGCTTCCCTTCTAAAGTTGTAGTGTGAACACCCGCTTTTAGTAAAGTATTGTACTTCTCCTCTATACGTACCTGACGAACATAATCCATAATGTCATGGTACTGCTTTACACTTGCAGGTTCATTAGAATCTAACAGTTGGTTTAACGCTTGACGCAATTGCTCAGGCGCAAACTCTCCTGTAATAGAATCTGTAAATTGCATAGAGATAGATGATGGAGAATATCCATTTTCACCATAAAGTATATTTTCAACTTCAAACTCGTCTACAATCAAACCTAATTTATCGTATTCTTTACGCATTAAACCATCAATAATAGAAGTCTGCCAAGCCTGTTGAACAGCACTCTTTTCATCTTCTTCTGTATAACGGGGTTGTACCGAAGGGTTTTGTTGCTGTTTATTTTGCATAATATTATTACGCGCGTTGTTCAAGAAAAGTTCGTATTGTTGTTCATCAACCTTTTCTCCATCAACAGTTCCTATTCCATAGACGTCTTCTTGAGGTCCATTTCCTAAGAAATCTAAGTCACCAATAATAAATGCTAGCATTGCAATACCTACTACTGCAATTAAAAGCCACGATTTCTCGCGTATTTTTCCAATTAAAGCCATTTGTTCTGTTTAATTTAAGGTTGCGAATATAATATTATGAATCAAAATATGAAAGGATAAAGCTGCTTAAAAATTCAATCTTATTGATTTGTAAGAATCTTAAGGCGAATAATCTCTATTCTTCGGTCACTTACAGCCTCAATTCTCATGCTGTATTTTTCTAGTTCTAAGATAGTTCCTTCCTCTGGTATTGACTCTAAATAATGCAGCACCAACCCACCCAAAGTCTCGTATTCAGTGGACTCATCTAAATCCAAACCATAAATTTCATTCAAGTGATCTATGTCTTGACGAGCAGAAAACAAGTAGGTCGTTTCATCAATTTGTTGCTCCAACAATTCATCAACATCATGTTCATCTTCAATATCACCAAATATTTCTTCAACAACGTCTTCTATCGTAATTAATCCCGAAGTTCCACCATATTCATCTACAACAATTGCAATATTTCCATGTTGCTTGGCAAATAACTCCAATAAATCTTTGGCTAAAACAGCTTCAGGAACAAAGGCTATTGGAATAAGAATCTCCTTTATTCGGGTTGGTTTTTTAAACAATTCAAAACTGTGCACATATCCAATAATATTATCAATTGTATCTCGATAAATTAAAATCTTGGATAAACCTGTTTCAATAAACTTGTCTTTTAAATTCTCGATCGAAGACTCTATATCCATTGCAACGATATCAGTTCGTGGAATCATACAATCACGGGCTTTTATTTCTGAAAACCCGATCGCGTTTTGAAGAATCTGCATTTCATTGTCAAGCTCTCCTTCTTCTTCCATTCGTTCATTTAAATCTCTTACATAATGATCTAAATCTATTTTCGAAAAAACAACCGCTCCATTTTTGGTGTCCAATCCAAAAAGTCGAAGTAAACCATTACTAATAAACATTGTGAATATCGTTAATGGGTAGAGCAGCGTATAAAGCACCACTAGGGGGAAGGAAAGCAATTGTAAAACGCGATTGGGATTAATTTGAAATGTTGCTTTGGGAAGAAACTCAGCAGTTACCAAGATGAGCAAGGTAGATAAAACAGTCTGAATCAACAAAGTTAAGGCTTCACTTCCACCTACAAACGTATTAATCCATGGCTCCATTAACTGAGCCATCCAAATCCCATAAACCACTAATGCAATGTTATTACCCAACAGCATTGTCGCAATAAAACGATTGTCGTTTTTAACAAAGTTCGAAAGTATTTTACCTGAAAAGGAGCCTTTTTGGTTATCCAATTCAATTTTCAATCTGTTGGCGCTAATAAAAGCAATTTCCATCCCTGAAAAGAAAGCGGAAGCAGTTAAGGCAATTACAATAATAATGATACTCGAGGGGTCCATAATTTATATTAAGTACTAAATTTAAAAAAAATATTGAGCTTATATTAAATCTTGCCCAATATCTTTTCGATAGTACGCTCCTTCAAATTCAATGTTTTGTATACTCTCGTATGTGGTTTTAATTGCTGATTCAACATCTTTACCGAATGAAGTCACTGCTAAAACGCGTCCTCCGGCAGTAGTTACCGCTGGCCCATCAGAAGCTGTTCCTGCATGAAAAATTAAGCTTTCAGTAGCGGCATTTAGTCCATAAATCATTTTTCCTTTTTGGTAACTCTCTGGATAACCGCCAGAAACCATCATTACAGTGACTGCTGAACGCGGATCAAACTCAATGTCGCGTTCTGAAAGTGTTTTTGTTGCTACACCTTCAAACAAATCAACTAAATCTGATTTTAACCTTGGTAATATCACTTCAGTTTCAGGATCACCCAAGCGACAATTGTATTCAATCACAAAAGGCTCTCCACTCACATTGATTATTCCAATGAAAATAAATCCATTGTATTCAATTTCATCCGCTTTCAAACCTTTAATCGTTGGTACAATTACTTGATTGTACACTTTATCTGAGAATTTACCTTCTGCAAATGGCACTGGAGAAACGGCTCCCATTCCACCCGTATTTAATCCTGTATCTCCATCTCCAATGCGTTTATAATCTTTGGCTTCTGGAAAAACTTTGAATCCATCTCCATCTGTTAAAACAAAAGACGACATTTCAACTCCTTTAAGAAACTCTTCGATGACAACTTTTGCTCCAGCTCCTCCAAATTTATTATCCAACAACATGGATGAAAATTCTTTTTTAGCTTCGTGAATATCTTCAAGAATTAAAACTCCTTTTCCAGCCGCTAATCCATCAGCTTTCAATACATAAGGCGGTTTTAATGCATCCAAAAATGCAAATCCTTCCTTGATTGTTGCTTTAGTAAAAGTTTTATGTTTGGCTGTAGGAATATTATGGCGATTCATAAAGTCTTTCGCAAAGTCTTTACTGCCTTCTAATTGCGCAGCTTTTTTATCAGGACCTATTACGGCAACCTTTGAAAGTGCTTCATCTGCTTTAAAGAAGTCCGCAACACCAGCTACAAGTGGCGCTTCAGGACCTACAACAACCATATTAATCTGTTTGTCTAGGACAACTTTCTTTACTGCTTCAAAATCACATGGGTCAATTGATATATTATCCCCATACTCTCGCGTACCCGCATTACCTGGTGCAATAAAAAGAGATTCTAAAGAACTACTTCTTGACAATTTCCACGCTAAGGCATGTTCTCTTCCTCCTGAACCTAAAAGTAATATATTCATTGCTTTATATTTTGGATGCAAAGTTAATATTTCAAGAGTACAGAAGAGAATATCTTTGTAACTTTTCTTAATTATAATGCGTTAAACAGCATAAAGTCATTAAATTTGTTCGCAAATTCATTGTTTTTAAAATAAATTGTGCTAGAAATAATTGAATTAAAACATTGTTTTTAGCCGCGTTTGAAAACAAGAAACGTACTTGTAATGAGAAGAATATACCTGTTTATCTTTATCTTTTTAAGTTTAATTACTGTTTCATCATGTAGTCAATCCAAAAAAGTAGAAATTGATCCTATCGCATTGATGGACACTGTCAACGTCGATCAAAACCTCTTATTTGGCTTTAACCTCGATGAATATGAAGTTTTTTACGATACTATACAGAAAGGATGGACATGGAACGATCTCTTTTCAGCGTTTAAAGTCAACCAATATACAATAAACACTACCGCAGAAAGATTAAAAGATAGTCTTATCGGCTTGAAATACATTCTTGCTGGCAAACCTTTTATGACTTTTAAAGCAAAAAGCGATACCAGTAAAATACCAGCTTACTTAGTATATGAACCAGACGCATTTTCTTACATTTTATTCGATTTTAAGAATGATTCTGTAGGCATCAAAAAAGAATACCGACCTATAGAAATCAATGAAAGAATGGTGAGTGGAGTCATTGAAAAGAATTCTAACCTTTCTGCAGAAATGGGTAAAAACTTTAACGGCTACATGATGACGGCCTCACTGACCGATGCGATTGAAGGGGTTTATGCTTGGAGTGTTGACTTTTTCAAACTACAGGTGGGCGATAAGTTTGTGGTTGTTTACGATGAGAAAAGTGTGGATGGAAAACCTTATTCAGTAGATAAAATAAATTATGTATGGTTTGAACATGCCAACCAGGGGCTTTATGCTTTTAATTATACCGATTCAACGGGTGAGGTTTCTGGTTTTTATGATCATTTAGGGAATGAAATGAAACGTCCTTTTTTAATGTCTCCTCTGAAATTCTCAAGAATCAGTTCAGCTTTCAACATGAATAGACTTCACCCGATTTACAAAACAAGAAGACCACATTTAGGAACAGATTACGCAGCACCCACTGGAACACCAATTTTAGCTACTGCAGACGGAACGGTTTCTAGAGCATCTCGTAGTCGTGGAAATGGAATCTATGTTAAAATCAGACACAACAAAACGTATGACACACAATATCTACACATGAGCAAAATTGCCAATGGAATTAGTGAAGGAGTTCGTGTGAAACAAGGTGATGTTATCGGATTTGTTGGCTCAACAGGAGCTGCAACAGGCCCACATGTGTGTTATCGTTTTTGGAAAAACGGAAAGCAAATCAACCACCGTGATGAAAGTTTCCCAAAGTCTGAACCAATGAAAGAAGAGGTAAAACCATTATATCTTGAACATATTTCTCCATTAAGGGAAAGATTAGAATCAGAAATTTCAAAATTAAAACAAACCTCTGTTTTAGGCCCTGAAGTTTAACACAATTCAAAGCAAGTGAAAGTAATTATTGTTGGTGGAGGTTTAGCTGGCTTATGTCTAGCACATGAATTAGAAAAACATAAAATTTCGTTTAAAATAATTGATGAAAACATCAATTTTAGTTCTAATGTTGCCGCAGGGATGATTAACCCTATGACCTTCCGCAGGATGATTAAAACGTGGAAAGGCGATGAACTTATTCCTGTACTAAAATCTTTTTATCCTGCAATTGAAGAGAAGATCGGTGAACGCTTTTTCTTTCCTACAAGATTACGACGGGCTTTCGCATCAACACATGAGCGTGAACTGTGGATAGAAAGATTAGACGACCCAGAATATTCTGATTTTATTAATCCTCCAGAAAGCGAAGAAAACACGCCTAATTACATCAAAAACACTTTCGGAAATGCCTTTATCAACACCCCTGGTTACGTTGATGCGAAAAAGTTTATGCAATCTAATCATGCTTATTTTCTAAAAAGTGAAAAATTAGCATACGCTTCATTTGATTTTGACCAATTAGACATACAAAACAAAACATACCAAGGCGAGCCTTATACTCACCTCATCTTTGCAGAAGGATATCGTGGTGAAGACAATCCATTCTTTGGTTACCTCCCTTTCAAAAATGCGAAAGGAGAATTACTTACGATTGAATCGGATGCTTTTAATAAAGATGAAATTCTAAATCGTAAATGCTACATTCTTCCAACAGAAAATGGTGATTTCAAATTAGGATCGACCTACTCTTGGGGCACGAAAGACCCATCTACCACGGATGAAGCAAAACAAGAATTACTTGATCATTACGAGGAATTAAACGATGCTCCATTTAAAATCACTGCTCACGAAGCAGGAATCCGTCCAGCGTCTGCGGACAGACGTCCAATGGTTGGAGAACATCCAGAACACAAAGGATTGTATATTTTTAATGGACTTGGTGCAAAAGGATATATGATTGCTCCTTTCTTTGCAATAGAATTCATTAATTTCATCAATGGAATGGGAGAATTGGATAATGAGGTAAACATCAAACGCTTCTATAACAAGCATTATAAAAAATGACATTACTCAGGTAATCAAAAATTAAATCTAATTTATAACTTTTTCAAACTTTGCTTGTTACCTTTGTATAGAATTATGAATCATAAAATATAAAATTATGTATCCTCCAGAATTAATAGCTCCAATGAAAGAAGATTTAACTTCAGTGGGCTTTGAAGATTTAACAACACCTGAACAAGTAGATAATATCGTAAAAAACACGAAAGGAACATTATTAATGGTTGTCAACAGCGTTTGCGGTTGTGCAGCTGGAAACATGCGCCCTGGTGTAAAGCAATCTCTTAAAGGAGATGTAAAACCTGACGCTTTGGCTACGGTTTTTGCTGGTGTAGATGGTGATGCGACAAAACAAGCTAGAAATTATTTCTTGCCTTTCCCTCCATCTTCTCCATCAATCGCTGTATTTAAAGACGGTAAATTAGTTCACTTTCTTGAACGTCACCATATTGAAGGAGTTACTGCTGAAATGATTTCAGACAATCTACAAGAAGCATATAAAGAATTCGCTTAATTCATTTAAGCTTTAAAATTGAGAAGAGGTGATTCAAATGAATCACCTCTTTTTTTTACAACCTACTCAATGAATACTTCTTTCCTGGTAAACTCATTATAATTCCTTTCAACTCTAAGCCCAACAAAAGTCCGCTTAAAAGATGAACCGGTTTTTTCATGCGAATAGCAAGTACATCCAATGAGATTTTCTCAAATTCTTTTATCGTAGTCACAATTGTTTTTTCATCACCTTCAAGTCCTTCAAATAAATTTGCTTGAACAGCTTTTTCTTTGTCTTCAATTTCCCATTCCATTAAACGGATTAAATCTTTACCACTGGTAATCAGATGGGCTTTACTGTCAGCTATTAATTGATTACAACCTTTCGAAAATGGACGATCAATATTCCCCGGAAAAGCATACACATCTCGGTTGTAATCATTCGCTAAAAGCGCAGTGATTAAAGAACCTCCTCTCTCCCCGCTTTCAATCACAATTGTTGCATCTGTCATTCCAGCAACTATTCTATTGCGCTGTGGAAAATTCTCTCTGTCGGGTTTTGTACCATGAGGAAACTCAGTAATTACTCCACAACCTTCCGTTTCGACCATTTTTTTGGCTATTTTTTGATGAACTAGCGGATAAAGTCTGTCTAAGCCATGACCTAAAACACCAATAGTTGGCACACCATATTCTAAACACTTTTTATGGGTATAACCGTCTACTCCAAGCGCCAAACCAGAAACCACTTGAACATTGTAGGGTGCTATTGCTGCAATCAAATCATTGATTAATTGTTTTCCATAACTGGTCATGTTTCGAGTGCCCACAATAGCAATTGACTTTCTGGGATTAAAATCAAAGTCTCCTCTATGATACATTAACATAGGACTATCTCCGCATTCTTTAAGACGCCGAGGATAGTTTGCATCTGTAAAAAAGGTTGTGTCAATTTTATTTTTCTGAACGAATTCAATAATGGGAATAGCTTCAGCTAAAGCTTTTTCTCTATCCAAAGCACGGTACCGTTCTTTAGCAAATCCAGGGATTTCTGTACGCAAATTTACAGATGCATCAAAGATTTTCTCTACGCTGCCTAAGTAGGCCAAAAGAACTTTAGCATTCTTGACTCCTATCCCATCCATCAGGGTTAGTGCCACTTGGTGATTAAGGTGGTTGTTTTTCAAAATATTTATTTTACATTTAGGTTATTCTAAGTTAAACGATTTTATTCTTAAAATGAAACAAATACTACTTTTTTTATTTCTTATTTCTTCACTCGTTTATGGTCAGGAAATTAAAGGAAAAATTACCGACGAAACCAAAAACACCTTGATCGGCGTTTTAATTGAAAGCAATAATGGAGAAAAAACAAGAAGCGATTTAGACGGGAATTTTACTATAAAGGTTCTACAATTTCCAGCGACTTTAACTTTCAACTTGTTTGATTACAAAACAACAACTGTTATTCTCGACGCTTATACAAGTGAAGCCTTAAATATCGTAATGAACTCCATCACGCAACAAATCGAGGGCATCGTTGTATCTGCTTCACGAAGAGAGCAAAATATAAAAGATATTCCTGTTTCCTTAGAAATCATCAAACCCGAATTAATAGAGAATAAAGGAATCACAAGTATAGAGAGCGCTGTTAATTTATCTCCTGGTGCTTATACAATGGACGGACAAGTGAGTATTCGCGGAGGAAGTGGGTTTTCTTATGGTGTAGGAAGCAGAGTTATGGTAGTTTGGAACGACGCTCCACTTTTATCAGCAGATGCTGGAGATGCCAAGTGGGAATCAATAGCTCTTGAGAATATCGCACAAATCGAAGTTTTAAAAGGAGCTTCTTCTGTACTTTATGGAAGTGGAGCTTTAAATGGAATTATTTCTTTGCGTGATAAAGAACCAACAAAACAAGGTGAAACCAAAGTAAGTTATCAGCTTGGATTATATGATCAACCCACAAGTTTTGGTCTTCAATGGACAAAAGAATCTCTACTTTCTAGTCAATTCAGTGCTTTTCATGGTAAAATGCTTGATAAATTCGGGTATACCATTTCCGCTTACAACTTTAGAACGGATGGTTACCGTGCTGGAGAAGAACAAGAACGCGGAAGGGTAAATGGAAGTTTTATTTATAAACCTGAAAAGATAAAACGATTAAAACTAGGGTTGAATTATTCTTTAGCCCTAGAGCGAAAAGGAGTTTTTATTATTTGGGAAAGTGATAGTTTGGGTTATTATCCCAGTGGTGGAACAGAAAATCCATATGCTGATTCATCTTCATTATCGCAAATTGAAACCATGAGAATAATGGTAGATCCTTATGTTATTTGGTATGATGGATTCAATAATAAACACAGCCTTCAAACACGTTTTTACAACACCACCAATCGATCAGGAAGCGGACAAGGTGCAACTGGAAATATGTATTATGCCGATTACAAATTTGAGAGAAAATTCAAAGGCGCTTGGATAGTAACAGCAGGTTTAACAGGAAATTGGGGAATCATTAATTCTGAATTATATGGCGACCACGATTCTAGAAACTACTCTCTTTATACACAAATAGAAAAATCCATTGGTAAATTAGATTTAACTGCAGGAGTACGTGGAGAATATTATCAAGCCAATGATCTCGATCCAGATTCAAAAACTTATTTTTCGAAAGACTCGACTTCTTCGATGCCAATTCGTCCAATTTTTAGAGCGGGGGCACATTATCCTATTGCTAAAGCAACACATATTCGCGCTTCCTTCGGACAAGCTTACCGTTATCCTTCAGTTGCAGAACGCTTTGCCTCAACTTCTGTCGGCGCATTGAATGTTTTCCCTAACCAAGAGCTAAAACCTGAAATGGGTTGGTCTGCAGAACTAGGAATAAAGCAAGGTTTCAAAATCAATAATTTTAAAGGATTTGTTGATGTTGCAGGGTTCATTAGTGAATATAAAGAAATGATGGAGTTCACATTTGGATATTTCAAACCTGATTCAATTCCTTTAAGTTTTAATCCAAATAATCCTGGTTACCCAGGCAATTGGTATGGATTCCGAGCAGAGAATGCTGAAGAGGCCCGTATTTCTGGAATTGAATTATCAATCAATGGAACAGGAAACATTGGTCCAGTTGAAATCACAACACTTTTGGGATACACTTATATGAATCCCATTGTACTTAATCCAGACTCTAGCTACATCTACGGAGAATTTGGAAATGGAGGAGTTTCTGACACCACTTCTAACATGTTAAAGTACAGATTTAAACATTTAGCAAAAGGAGACATTCAATTAAAATACATGAAACTAATGCTTGGTTTTAGTGGGAGATACAACAGTTTTATGGAGAATATTGACAATTCATTCGAAAATGGGGTAAATACCATCATGGGGAATACACAAATTTTACCTGGATTAAAAAGCTACCGCGAGCGCAACAACAAAGGCGATCTGGTTTTTGACGCACGTTTAGGTTATCAATTAAACAACACCTTTCAGTTTCATTTTATTATAAATAATATCTTTAACCGCGAATACATGACACGTCCTGGAGATATTCAAGCTCCAAGACAGTTTGTTATTAGAGTACAAGCAAAATTTTAAGATGAAAAAACTCGCAATTATTCCTGCAAGATATGCTTCGGCAAGATTTCCTGGGAAGCCATTAATTGATTTAGACGGAAAAACAATGATTCAACGTGTATTGGAGGGGGTTACCAATTCCAATCAGTTTGATGAAGTTGTTGTAGCTACAGACGATGAGAAGATTGCCAATCACATCATTGCTATTGGTGGGAAAGTAATCCTTACAAAGCCAACACACGAAAGCGGAACAGATCGTTGCGGAGAAGTGATTGAGAGCTATAATGATTTTGACATTGTAGTCAACATTCAAGGAGATGAACCTTTGGTTGACGCAGAACAACTGCGTGTTCTAATCGCTGCTTTTGAAGATAAAACCGTAGATATTGCCACATTGGGTTCGCCGAAAATCACTGCAGTAGACATTCAGGATGCCAACCGCATCAAAGTGGTACTTGACCATCAAAATGATGCTTTATATTTCTCAAGAAGTCCTATTCCATTCGAACGCAGCAAAGCAAACTACCCTTTTCTAAAACACATTGGATTGTATGGTTTTCGAACAGAAATATTGAAAAAACTAGTTCAACTCCCTCCTACTTTACTTGAGAAAACTGAAAGTTTGGAGCAATTGAGATGGATGTATTATGGATATAAAATTAGGGTGGTAGAAACTCAAATTGAAACACCAAATATTGATACTCCAGAGGATGTTGAGGGGGTTTTGAAGAAGTTGAGGGGGCTGTAGGCTGTAGGTAATACGGACTAGATTTTTTTTAAATGGCTCCCAAATAAATTTGTGATTTTTTCAAAATGGAGGAATCCCTTTTATTGAATCTTAGTGATTTACGATTTAACATGATATCTCAACTATTTAATTCCTTTCAACCTTTATAAGATTAAGCGAAACTTTAAAAGTTAAATTCCGTATATTTGTATATATGATTCATTTGGATGCTATACTCGGGACTTTACTTTTGCGCAACAATTGCGTTATCATTCCTTCATTTGGAGGATTTGTAGCCAATAATGTTTCGGCAAAAGTTGATGTTAAAAACGGATTGATTACTCCGCCTACAAAAGCATTGAGTTTCAACAAAAACCTCAACAATAACGATGGACTTATCATTCATCATTTGGCAAATGAAAAGAAGATTTCTTTTGATGAAGCTCAAAGTATAATTGCCTTAGAGGTTCAGCAAATCAAAGCGAGTTTAAATCAAGAAAAACGTGTCAATTTTCACAATGTTGGTTTTTTATACATCAACAGTGCTGGAAAAATTGCATTTGAGCAAGATCGTTTCTTTAATTTGCTTTTGTCTTCTTACGGTTTAGGAACTGTTCAATTTATCACTGAGCATGAAAAAGAGGAGAAACCTCAAATCATTACTCAAAAAGAAGTAATTGTTGAACCAATTAGAACTATTGAGACAGCCGCTCCAGTTGAAAAAGTAATTGCGCAACCCATAAGCGAAAAAGTTGAAAGTTATGAAGAGGTCAAAGAGGTTCAACATCCAGCTCTTGCCGCAAACTCTTCTAGAAAACTCATCAGTAAGATTATTAAATATGCTGCAGTCGCTGCTTTAGTGCCTGTATTGTTTTATAGTTACTGGATTCCAATGAAAACGGATGTTTTACAGTCTGGTGTTGTCTATATAGAAGATTTCAATCCTTTTAATAAAAGTGAAAGCTTTAAATACGCCCCTGAAATTAATCCAAGGCCTTTAACTATAGATTCTATTCAACCTTCGAAATTACTCTCTTCGATAACTGAAAACTTGAGTTCTTCTACTCCAATTTTCACTTATCCTTTGGATGATGATTTATTCATTCCTGTTAGAAGAAAAGTAGATGAAATACAAGCCGTTTCTCAGCCAGCTCAAAAAGAAGTTGTACGCACAGTTGAAGCTGTTTCGAATAAGAATAAGCTCCATGCTATTGTTGGATGTTTTAGTAATCCAGTCAATGCCAACGAACTAATTGACGAATTAAAAGCTGAAGGGTTTAACGCTTACCAAGTAGATGTAAAGGGTGGTTTACACCGTGTTTCTGCTGGAAGTTCTAACGACCGTTCAGAAATTGCTTCATTAAGACAGCGTCTATTTGAGAAAGACGTTTCTTCTTGGGTTCTCAAAAAATAAAAACATCTTAAAATTTATATTTATATGAAAAAAGTAATTATTGCCTTTGTAGCTTTTTCTGCAGGCTTGTTTAGCTATGCCCAAAACATTACAAATATTGAAGGTTCATCATACTCTTTTACTAAAGTAGCTCATTTAGATGCAACCCCAGTTTTGTCTCAAGGATATACTGGAACTTGTTGGAGTTTTTCAGCTTTGTCATTCTTTGAATCTGAAATGATTAGAAAAGGAGTAAAAAACCCTCCGATTTTATCTCAAATGTACATTGCACGTAAAGCATATGAAGGAAAAGCGGAGAACTACATAAGAATGGATGGAAAAAGTAACTTCTCAGAAGGAGGTGCGTTTCACGATATTCCTTATGTTTTTAGAAGATACGGAATTGTCCCAAATGATGTTTACAGCGGATTAAATTACGGGAGTGAAAGACACAATCACCAAGAATTATTCAGTGGTTTAAACGGATATATGGGAGGTGTTCTTGATTATGTCCAAAACAAAGGAAATGCTAAGTTATCTTATACTTGGAAAGCTGGATTAAACGGAATTCTTGATGCTTATTTTGGCGCAGATCCAACAAAATTCAAATACGAAGGAAAAGAATATACACCGAGATCTTTTGCTGAATCTACAAAATTAAACATGGATGATTATGTTTCTTTGACTTCATTCACACATTTCCCAATGCATGAGGAAGTACAACTCATGATTCAAGACAACTGGGCTTGGGGAAAAAGTATTAATGTATCAATGGATGAATTGTTAGAAGCAACAGTAAACGCTCTAGAAAATGGGTATACCGTTGCATGGGGTTCTGATGTTTCAGAAAAAGGATTCAACTTTGGAAAAGGTTTAGCCATTGTTCCAGAAGATGAAAGTACAATTCAAATAAAAGGTAGAGATAACTCTAACTTCTCTGATGCAGGTGCAGACAAAGAATCTGATGCTTTTTTAACGCCTGTAAAAGAAATTACGGTGACTGCTGAAATGCGTCAAGAAGGGTATGATAATAAAACCACTACGGATGACCACGGAATGCACATTACTGGTCTATATACTGAAGCAAATGGAACACGTTATTTCTTAGTAAAAAACTCTTGGGGAACTGGAAATTATCCAGAAGGTTATCTTTATGTTTCTGAGAACTACTTTAAGTTGAAAACAATTAACGTTTACCTTCATAAAGAAGCGCTTCCAAAAAGTCTTGCCAAAAAGTTGAAAAAGTAACATTTACGAAATAAATAGTTTCAATTTCTAGTTCAAAAATTATGTCCGTATTGAAAAGTTATTCTATTTTATTCCTTTTGGTTGGGTTTTTACTCAACTCATGTGGAAATGGCGAGAAAAGAGAGAAAGCCCAGGATAAACCAAGTGCTAACACTGAAAGTTTAGTCTATCCTCACGCACTTTTAAAGTCTTTTGAAGATAGGCCTTTCATGTTTTATAATGTTGAAAATCTTTTTGACACCATTAATGATCCAACGACAAAAGATGAAGATTTTTTACCGGATAGCGATAAACAATGGAGTTCTGAAAGGTATTTTGACAAGCTTGAAAAATTAGCAACTGTCTTAACTCACCCATCTGAAAACAATCCATTATTTATAGGATTTGCAGAAATAGAAAACCGATTTGTGGTGCTCGACTTAATGAAAACAGGTCGTTTGGCTGAAACAAAATACCGAGTTGTTCACTATGACGCTCCTGATGCTAGAGGAATTGATGTTGCCTTGGCTTACGATCATGAAAGATTCCTGGTAACTTATCAAGAAGCAATTGATTTATCAATTGTCGGTGAACCTGATTATAAAACCAGGGATATTTTATACGTTAAAGGTTTACTTAAAGACAGTATTGATTTACACCTCTTTGTTAACCATTGGTCATCTCGAAGAGGCGGTGCCGAAGCAAGTGAATACAAAAGAGTCAATGCTGCAAAGGCAGTGCTTTACAAAACTGATTCTATTCGCAAGGGAGATCCATCTGCGAAAATCATCATTATGGGAGACTTTAATGATTACCCCAACAATAAATCTATCCGTGAAACATTAGGCGCTGACCTGGCTTCCAATGCAACAAATTTTGTAAATCTAATGCTGCCCATGCATGAAGCAGGAGAAGGAACGTATAACTATAGAGGAGATTGGGGAATGTTGGATCAATTTATTGTTTCACCAAGTTTAGTTGCTCCAAAAGAAGGTTTACACATCAAAGGAAGCAGAGCCTATATTGTAAATGATGAAAAATTCCTCCATAGCTTTGATGGCGGCGGGAGCACCCCAAGTAAAACTTACGGCGGACCAAATTATTACGGAGGGTATTCAGACCATTTGGCGATTTATGGTTATTTGACGGTGATAAAAAACTAGTTTTATTTTGTACCAGAGGTATCAGCACGTCAGTTCTGCCCTAACCTTGTTTCAGCACGTCAGTTCGAGTGCCTTCGGTGACTGAGCGACAGTCGAAGTCAG